>MKWU01002083.1_pt1 | contig 31550 bp, 34 predicted proteins | sample 809101 | NCBI WGS metagenome assembly MKWU01 (sample SAMN05860141, study PRJNA318959) | sponge metagenome | host: Aplysina aerophoba | place: Slovenia: Piran, Adriatic Sea, Gulf of Piran | collected 2013-05-07
AACGCCCCCCTACAAAACCATCTCTCACCGACCGTGTGCATTCTTCGCAACGTGTCGGCTGGCGAGCATGGCGGTGGCTACACACCAGTCGCGTCACCAAGAGCCTGAATGGTTCCAAGGATGACTGGCTGGTCAACTGCTGTGGCTAAGTAGTTACGTTTTTCGTTCTTATGTTTTTAGTGGGCGCTCCGCTCGGAACCTGAGAATATGGGAAGAAGTAGGCGGACTCTTGGCCGGTTTGGCTCACCTTCGAACCTGGCCACGATAATGAGAAACACTGTTGTTCGGCTCACCCAGGGTCGGGCATTTGCTGTGGCTCAGCAGGCACCCAGAAACTGACAACCTACGAAGCGTAGCCGTCCCGGTTTTGCTTGCGCCAGTCCGGCAGATAGCCGCGCTCGCTGTCGAAGCCGTAGGAGGGGCCGATCTGGCTGGGGTGGGACCAGGGCCAGGCCTGGCCGCCGATGATGCGGTAGTCGTCTCCCCTGCCGCAGAGCCAGTAAAACATGTGGGCGACGTAGCGCGCCTGGTCGTGGCCGCCGTAGTAGGCGCGCTGGAAGTCGAAGTCGGGCTCGGTGATCCAGTCTCTCTGGGGCGGGACGGTGCGCCAGTAGTTGTATTTGAGCATGTGGCGCGTGCCCGTGGCCGTGGAGAGGCCGCGGCGGTGGAGGATGCTGTGATGGTGAATGCCGATGGTGCCGGCGGGGCCGTCGGCAAAGACGCCGCCCTCTTCATCGGCGCGTTTGGTGGGCATGATGTGAGTGCCGGGCACCAGCTCGGTCGGGCCGAGTTCGACGGGGGTGTCCTGGGGGAAGTAGAAGACTTCGACGAAGTTGAGCTCGGGGCCGAAGATGTGGTCGGCGTCGTTGTGCCAGTGCTGCGCGGGCATGGGGCATTCGACGCGATGGAGGCTGGCGAGGACGGGCAGACCGACGTTGCGGCCCAGCAACGAGCGCATGATGCCGACCACCTGTGGATTGAGCAGGACGTGCTCAACAAACCAGTCCTCGAGGAAGATCGTGCTGGGCGCGTGGGAGAAGCGGATCTGTTCGAGGTCGGCCTCGGTCATGCCGTCGGGGATGTAGCTGGGGTTGGCCGGAATCTTGCCTTCCAGATAGTCGCAGGTGCGGCGGTTGATCTCATCCGGCACGGCGCCCCGCAGCAGCAGATGGCCCTCGCGGCAGAAATCGAGCACCTGCGAGTCGGTCAGGGTCGGTTCACCGTCGAAGGTGTGACTGGCTTTGTCGTGGATCATCTCATTGCTCAGACCGCGTAGCCGTCCTGGTTGTGTTTGCGCCAGTCGGGCTGGTAGCCGCGCTCGCTGCCGAAGCCGTAGGAGGGGCCGATCTGGTTGGGGCTGGTCCACGGCCAGGCCTGGCCGCCGATGATGCGGTAGTCGTCTCCCTTGCCGCTGAGCCAGTAAAACATGTGCGCCACGTAACGGGCCTGGTTGTGGCCGCCATAGTAGGCGCCCTGGAGGTCGAACTCCGGCTCAATGATCCAGTCGCGCTGCGGGGGCGTGGTGCGCCAGTAGTTGTACTTGAGCATGTGGCGCGTGCCCTTGGCGGTGGAGAGGCCGCGGCGGTGCAGGATGCTCTGGTGGTGGATCCCGATGGTACCGGCGGGGCCGTCGGCAAAGACGCCGCCCTCGTCGTTAGGGCGCTTGGTGGGCATGATGTGGGTGCCGGGCACCAGTTCGGTCGGCCCGAGTTCGACAGGGGTATCCTGGGGGAAGTAGAAGACCTCGACAAAGTTGAGCTCGGGGCCGAAGACGTGGTCCGCGTCGTGATGCCAGCCCTGGGACGGCATGGGGCACTCGACCTGGTGATGGCTGGTCAGGATGGGCAGGCCGAAGTTGCGGCCCAGCAGCGAACGCATGACGCCGACCACATGTGGATTGAGCAGCACATGCTCAACGAACCAGTCTTCTAGGAGGATGGTGCTCGGCTCGTGGGAGGCGCGGATGCGCTTGAGGTCGGCTTCGGTCAGACCGTCGGGGATGTAGCTGGGGTTGGCCGGGATTTTGCCTTCCAGATAGTCGCTGGTGCGGCGGTTGATCTCATCCGGCACAACGCCCTTCAGGAGCAGATGGCCGTCGCGGCAAAATTCGAGCACCTGCGAGTCGGTGAGGGTCGGTTCGCCGTCGCAGGTGTGATTGGCTTTGTCGTGGATCATGGTGCTCTCCTGGGTGGGATAGGTGTGTGGGTCAATCTAGCATAAGTCTGTGGTTTTGAAAACAGGATAATCTGGATTACAGATTCTGGCTGGGCGGCGGAATCCGCCATAGCCTAGTCGATTTGCCTGAGCGGCTATCGGATCGGATTCGGGTACCTCAAACAGCAGGCGTCACCCATTGCTCCGCCGCGTCACGCGCCCCCGCTTGCCGGGGCAAGAGACCCTGTGCAGCTGGCACTTCAGCTACAGGGCTAGCCACACCTCCTACTCCAACGGCGCGCAGCGCAGTGCGTGGGGAACCCTGCACACGGACCGGACGTTCACGGGGCAGAAGGAGGACGGGACGGGGCTGCTGTACTACAATGCGCGCTATTACGACCCTGCGTTGGGGACGTTCATCTCGCCGGACACGCTCGTGCCGGACGCGGGGATGGCAATCGACTACAACCGCTTCCTGTATGCGCGGGGGAATCCGTTGAAGTATTCGGACCCGACGGGGTACATTCCAACCGACCTTCCCGAGGAACCGCCGGGTCCCCCGCCCGGCGCCGATCCGTGGGTGGTTGACTTCTACTGGAAGAACCGGTGGTACAACGCCCGCGGCTTCGCACGGAGGGCGGACGGTCATTGGGATAGGCGAATCCGGCCACGATATGAAGACGTGAAAATTCTTCACGAGGTGATAAGAGAGGACCTGCTCGGTTGGTTTATCCGCGAGATCAAGGGGAATACACAAGACGAACGACTTCTAACCATCCGTGGACTGAATGAGGCTAGCAGATTACACCTTACGTCATTAAGTCCTGCTGGTGGCGAATTCTCTACATCCTTCAAGATAACTGCATACGCGATGTGGGCACTTCTGGTAGGACCAGGGAGACCTTGGGATTACAAAGGGCATATAGGAATGGCACTGGATGAGCCTTGGACCGATTACGGCGGCGTCACCTATTTCTACGATGTCTGGGCAAACATCAACTACGGCTATGCCGGCCGCGCCGCCCGCTTTACACGTGGTGAACTCCGCCTGGGCGCCGGCTTAGGTCAGATCGCAAGTGACTTAAGCAGAGGTCAACTCTGGAATTATGACCAGAGCAGCAGTTTTGATGATCCTGCCGACCAGGCGGCGGTTCTGATCGGGATGAACCTGTATGATCAATATGGATTGGGCATAGATGAAGATTATTTTGGAAAGGCTTTCCAAGAGGAAGCCGACAACCTGTTGATACAACGGCCCTGAGAGAGCGTTCCGTGAGGGATTTTGCGAAAACCCAACAGGGCCTCCTAAGAGATGCGCACAGTGCATATCCGGCGGCAGAAAGGCCTCATTGAAAAAAGAAGGGAGCAAATCCTGGAGGTGACGGTGGGAAAATCCGGTCTTCGTAGGCTGTACAGCTGGCGTCCTTCGGCTAGATTCGGTTGTCTAGGAGTCTTTGTTTTCTGTGGAATCTTTACATTCTGCCCGATCGCCTACATCTTTGTGGGCCAAATGTGGGAACCGCCTTCTTTAGAGACTCGCATGAAGGTGAGCGCAGATCTGCGCTCATGCATGTTGAAAGAGTCGGAGATTCCAGAAAAATGGGATAAGGATTTGACGTATGACATGCCTCTAAAAGGTCCAGATTCTCCTATACCAATAGGAATGCTTGGCGGGATTTTCGCGGCTTTCTCCCACCAAAGTCCCAACACGGGCTGGACTGCGGCTCATGAGTTACATCTCTACGAAAGGCTTGATCAGGCTGTGTACATTTATGCCATAGGACAATTGAGTATCAACTCAGAATGGAACCGTACTTGGGAGTCGCTTGACCTCTCGCAAGCAAATCTTTCTGCCAATCAGTATCGCGCTGCTTGTTCTGACTTCGAGTTGGACGGTGGCTCTGGTCGAAGAGGAAGGTGCGAAGCCAAAATAAGGTACGGCAAATTCCTTTCCATGATCTACGCGGATGTATCTCCCACGGATATTTCGATAGAAGAATTTATCCAGGCACTGCAAGCTATCGATAGGAATATGTTGCAGTGCATCGACGCCTTCGCCGACAAAAAGTGATCCGAGGAGTAATGCGACTGGCCCTGGAACCGCACCGCTTGCCAATGAACATCCATTGCATTGTATAAGGCACGCGGACTGAACATCAACGAGGCAAGCTTCAGAGAGGCTTTCCATCTGCGGGCTAGTGGTCTGACATTTGCAACGGCTGAACACCTGATTCCTTGAGGAGTGCGTAAGAACGCAAATGGAAACGAGAGACCTTAATCCTTTGTACACGCGGCGCCGTGCGGCTATACACACTTGTCTAGTCATTACCCTGTTCAGTGGACTTCTGGCAGTCTGTACCTTAGCGGTATTCATACAGCAGATTTTGACCTGGCGGGCGCCCTCCATTCAGATGCGCAAGCGGGTCGAAGCGGACATGTCTATGTGTTCGTTCGATACATCGCAGTTGCCTGAAGGTTGGAATAGACTTTGGGCAGACTCTTACCTTCCTTACCAAAAAGTTCTGCCTGATCGGGCACTAGGCGGCATTACAATAGGGTTTTTCCACCACAATACCATCTCGCACAGGCCTGCAGCTCATTCGATTCTGTTTTACAGAACAAACTTTCACGCTGCATTTGCATATAGACGTTTTCGAATTACGAGTTACAACGCAAGATTTCACCCTATCTGGCTGCCTCTTGACCTGACGAAAGCAAACCTGTCAGCCGATGAATATTATGCTGCGTGTTCCGAATTTGTGTCAGATAGAGGTATAGGTCAAGGAGACAGGGTTTGCCGGGCCAAAGCTCGATATGGTCGATTTCTCTCCGTATTTAAGACGGATGTTTCTCCCAGGGACATGTCGGTGGAGGAGATGATTCAGGTTTTGCAGGCCATTGATAAGCCTATGCTGCAGTGTGTTGAAGCTTACGCTGACAAGGAGTGGGAAGAGGAGTAACCCGACCGCTGAAACGCCCCGCTTCCTCCTGCGCTGCAACCGCCCCCTCCCTTGTCAGGCAGATACAGACTTGCAGGGACCCTCTTTGCCTCACGCTGCGACCAGAGCGCACTTCCGCAAAGTCGGACACAGCGCGCAGGCAGAGCCAACGGCAACACGCAGGAGCGGTACGGGTACGACGCGGGCGGCGCGCGCGTCAGGAAGACGAGTGGCGGCACGACGACCTACACCTTCTTCGCCCACTACGAAGAGGAGGCGACCAACGGCGCAACCACCGCCATCAGCCACTACAGCTTCACCGGGCTGCGTAGCGCAGTCAAGCGCGGCAGCGCGCTCGACCACGTGCACGGCGACCCGTCTGGGCAGCACGTCGCTGACGCCGTCGGCTGCGGGCTGGGAACACTGGGCCAAAGCTGTAACGGATTGGGTATATGGGTTGTATTATCAGCAGCGGCAAGCCTACAATAGCCCCAGAAGTAGGATAAACCAAGACCAAATAGACTCCATCGAGGAGATATTGATGCCATGAACTGTGACGCATCCGTATTCCGTTCACTCCGAAAATGGTTTCATGCCTCCCTCAGCGCGACTCTCCTTGCCCTTGTGGGGGTAGTTTTAGCAGCTTGTATTCCGTTACCTCCGGATTTCGGACCACTGCAACCCTTTCCCTGCGACAGGTTCGGTGAATCCCTCTGGCAAGAGTTTAATTTGGGCGTCGATTCGCCAGATGATTTGATCGCCACTGTGATTAGACTATGGGGGTTTGACCGAGAACATCTTCGGATAAACGATGTTCAGGATAGTGCTAATCCGGGCATTGGTTGGTCGGACAACATCAGTTCGGGTCTAGGTGCCACCTATTCGTCCACCTTTCGCGATGGACATCTCAAGCTCATATCATTCTGGTGGACCCTGCCGGAGCCAGCGTTAACTCAGGTGATCGAATGCTTGGGTCCTCCTGACTACTATTCGGCTGCTTTCGGCTCAACACAGGAAGCGAGAAGTCTTGACCTTAATTTTTGGTACACTGAGAAAGGTTTCGTCGTCAAGGGGCTTGCATCATCCCAGCTTGCGGGGGGAAAGCTACCCGAGGTGATTACTCCTGACTTTCGAATGGACTTGTTCATGGTTCTTCCGGCAGGATTAGAACAAATGGCCTATAGCCGTGATTTGGGAAACCCAAAAAATGGCCCTCATGTCTGCTTTCTTAAGCCGTGGCCAGGCTCGATTGAAGCGATTGAAATAGAGGATAGCCTATTCGATCCGTGCAATGACTCCACATCCGACTGATGTGACGTATCCCGTGAAATTCATGCGGAAAAGTAGGCGTGGCCCGGCGCCCTTTGCGGACGGCATAGGCGTGGTCCTGGGTACAGGCCTATGCCAATGAGACGACTGGTTTGTCCTGCCATTTGCGTTGACCGCGCGATAGTCAGCATGGCATCTAAGCTGCTGAACTTTTCCTCCCTCGGACACTGAGCGAAGGCTGAGCCAACGGCAACATGACCGCGCGCAACAAGGGGGTCGCCGGCAGCGAGCAGAGACTCGTCCGAGACGCCGAGAACCGGCTTGCGGAGGTGCAGGACGCCGGCGGCCACACGCTGGAGCGGTACGGGTACGACGCGGGCGGCGCGCGCGTCAGGAAGGTGAGCGGCGCGACCGCGACCTACACCTTCTTCGCCCACTACGAGGAGGAGGCGACCAACGGCGTAACCACCGCCATCAGCCACTACAGCTACGGCGGGCTGCGGATTGCGGTCAAGCGCGGCAGCACGCTTTATCACGTGCACGGCGACCACCCGGGCAGCACGTCGCTGAAGATGTCGGCTGCGGGCGTGGAGGGCGGCCGCGACAACCATCTTTACGGCGCGCAGCGCAGTGCGTGGGGAACCCTGCACACGGACCGGACGTTCACGGGGCAAAAGGAGGACGGGACGGGGCTGCTGTACTACAATGCCCGTTACTACGACCCCGCGCTGGGGGCGTTTATCTCGCCGGATTCGATTGTACCGGACATAGAGCGTGTAGTCGACTACAACCGCTTCCTTTTCGCAAGGGGGAATCCGCTCAAGTATTCGGATCCGACGGGATATTCATCTCAAGAAGAGGAGGGATGTTCCACACAGGTATGCTGGGAAGATTGGTTCAAGTGGAACGACCGCTGGTACCGCGCTCGCGGCTATCAGTTTAACGCAGCGACAGATTCTTGGAGCGACCGCATCATTGAAGGTGCCGACTTCGCTGACATGGCTATTCTAACGGATATGTTGCACGGGACTGGCATATCAATCGAATTGGCTAACTGGACTTTTGATGAGTTGAAGCTGCTTGGACAGGGCGTCGTTGAGTTTGGCTATAGAATCGGCGAGTTCTACCATGCCGGTGTGTCTGCTGGTTTCGGCCGTTTGCGAGAGCTAACTGGTCGTGTAATCTGGTATCGAGCCGATATAGGGCCGGAATTTACGTTCTGCTATTTTGGAGCCGCTTGCGCTCTGGGGTCTGCTCGAGTCGGGTTCTATGGAAGTGTATTTGATTTGTCACGGTTTGCACTCAAGTCAGGAGGAATCAACGCAGATGCATACGAATACTACATTCGCGGTACTGCGGTGCATGAGTCGGCGCATAAGATCGACTCCATATCTGGGGACACCCCTAACTTGGGCACAAAGCACCTCACGAATTACTCCAGAACGAATAGTTGGGAATATTGGGCTGAAGCGGTAACGGACTGGGTGTATGGCAAGACTTACAAGGAAAGATTTCAGTCTCAAGGGGTCATCCGTCCCTACTACAAGGAATACGAAAGAGGGTGGGAACACTTGAACTCAAGTCAAATCACTCTCATTGAAGGATATTTGAGACCATGATCCGTTTCAAGCGCTATACCTATCGCCACCTCCTCCCTATCACATTTCTCTTTGTCCTAACGGGTTGCTACGAGATTCCTTCAGGACAATCGCAACCCTTTTCATGCGCCAGGCTTGGCGAAGCCTACTGGGAAGCATTCAGATTGGGAGTAGACTCCCCAGATGATGTAGTTGCTACAGTGGTCAGGTTATGGAGCATGGAGAAAGAGAACATTCAGATAGAGGAGGGGCGTGATCTTTGGATAGAATGGTCCGATAGCATTGAAACAGGTCTTGGTGCACAGTATTCAGCGTTGTTTCGTGAAGAACGGCGACTTATCAGAATTGCTATGCACTGGAACCAGGAGAATCCGCTGCCTTCGATCGCCCAAGTGCTCGACTGTTTGGGGCCTCCGCAGTATTTTGAAGCGTTCTATCAGATGGAACCCGAAGCTACAGCCATAGTTGTCGGTCTATGGTATGTAGAAAAAGGCATCGTAGTCGAAGGTTATTCGGCCCACAGGTTGACGCTTCCATCCACGATTCAGCCCAAATTTCGAATGATCAGTTCTTTTGTCGTGGCTCCAGGAAGCCCTGAGCAAATGATCCCCAATGTGTATACAGATGGTGATGATACTAAAATACAAACCTATGGTCTGTGTCGTCTTAGGTCGTGGCCGTCAGGAGCGGTTGAGGCGATTGAAATAGAGGAGTGGTCCGCACCCTGCAACTGGAAACCTGAGACCAGGGAAGGAACAAATTGAGGAAAATATAGCCACACTGGAAGTAGAGACGACCAGTTACGGCAGCCCGGGGGCGGCGGTGGGGTTGAGCAGTTCGGTGCACGGAACGCTGATGGACAGGGTCAGCTACGACGAGGGCGGACGCATGACCGCACTACGATTGCCCGCGGCCGGCAATCTCTGGCTCTCGCAGCGCTACTACCCCTGGACGGCGCCGCGCGCCGGCGGCAAGCTGGAAAGCCTCAAGGTGGGGTTGAGCGCGGGCGCGGGCGAGCGTCTCAACTGCAGCTACGCCTACAACTATTTCGGCGACGTCGCCGCGCTGACCACCGATTCGGATCTCGTCAGCTACACCTACGACGGGCTGGGCCGTCTCACCAAGGCAACCGACGACACCGGCAGCCGGCTGACCGCGTTCAACGGGCTGAGTTACGGTTACGGCGACGCCGGGCCCTATCACGGCGTGGACCGCATCGGCGGCAATGACCGCTTTGACTACGACGCCAACGGCAACATGACCGCGCGCAACAAGGGGGTCGCCGGCAGCGAGCAGAGACTCGTCCGAGACGCCGAGAACCGGCTTGCGGAGGTGCAGGACGCCGGCGGCCACACGCTGGAGCGGTACGGGTACGACGCGGGCGGCGCGCGCGTCAGGAAGACGAGCGGCGCGACCGCGACTACCACCCCTACGGTTCCGAGCGCGCCGCGTGGGGAACCCTGCACACGGACAGGACGTTCACGGGTAGGAAGGGGGATGGGACGGGATTGCTCTACTACAACGCCCCCTACTACGACCCCGCTCTCGGCACCCTGATCTCGCCGGATGCGCTTGTTCCGGATTCGGGCTGGTTCATCGACTCCATTCAGTGCATAGAAGACCTTCTTTGGGCCTTGACCTCTTCTTATGGAGAGAGGATGCTTATGCGCTCCGCGTGACTGATGTGGCGACTCTGGAAACTAACACTGCCTTCGCGGCAGAGAGACCTCTTTGTGATTGGCATTGGCAGAGAGAATCTGAAGTTATAGAGTGGGACCACACCACTGAAACGTGTTGTGCCGCCGCTATAACGAGAATCGCAGCACTAGCGCCGACGAAAACCAAATGGGGAAAAAAGCGACCCTTCTTCTGTGGCTGAAAAGGGGAATCGGTATCCCTCTTTGCCTGCTCATGCTTCTTACAATTGGAAAAGCTACAGTCCTTATCATGTTCGTCAACCAGCTCGGCGCGGAACACGCTTTGCCACAGCCCATCCCGATGCCCGACCTTCCTGACGATCTGGAGAACCTTCCTACGTCCGCCAGGATAAAGTGTTCCGGGGTGATGAGTGCGGATAGTGCCTCGGGCCCCGATCAGGATCTCGTCAATGTTTGGACATATCCCGCTACCTTTCCCTCCCCACCTGACGACAGCGTCTTTAACTGGACTCCCAGCGGGGTTAGAGGCGCACTCCAGGGACAAGTGCCTCGATGCACTTATGTTCAGATAACGGAATATGCCTGGTCCAGTATTGACGGAGAATTCTACGTGAAGATTCAGGAGTCAACGATGCCGCCGCCGGAACAGGCGGGCAAGAGTGGGCAACGAATGTCGTCCAGGCAGACATCGGGATGGATGCCTTTCCGTCTTCTGGACTTTCCCCAATCTTTGCAAGATGAACTGTAGGCGGTCAGGTAGACACAGAGCTCTATTCCAACGATCCGATGTCAAGAAATATGTGCATTAACTCAAAGGCGTCCTTATTCACTTCAGAGAAGGTCCAACAGCTCAAGGCCCACAGGTACACCCTCGATCTGCCTGTCCTGATTCTTTCTTACGTCCTCATCGTATTGAGTTGGTCGGTTTCTTTTGGGTTAGATTGGATGATGGCGGTATTCATGCTGCTACCCTTGCTTCCGATTCTAATCCTCTTAAGTCTGTTAATGGACCTGCTACTGGTGTGGCAGCGGATCCGCTTGTGGCCCATTCAGATGAGCTGGCGCGGAATGGTTGTGTACATCGCTGTCGTCGTATCTCTAATTGCTGCTGGTCCCGCTTACGCCTACTCCTATGGGATTCGAATCTCTCACAATTTTATCAAGGAGTTTGATCTGGATGTTGAAGTGGATAAAAGGGACGTCGTTTTGATCAGGCAACCCCGAAGCGTCACAACGGTCTATAATGTGCATGACCCGGTTGCTGAGGCAAAAACCAGACTGAGAAGTCGTCTTCAGAATGAGCCGGGGTGGCTCCTATCGAGAGACACGTATTTTTTGGGGTTCCTGCGATCGAGGTATCCAGAGCCAGTACAGCAGGTACATCACAATGTTTTTTGCCAAAGACGGGGCTCTGCATGTTGCAATTCATTACGGGGTTCCCGACTATTGTCTCCTGAATTAAACCACTCGGAATAGTCGAATGGCTGATACGCCTTAGCTTGTCTGTTGCTACATTTTCGGCGTCCGTCAACCTCTGGCGCATCCCGCGCTCTTACCCCTGGGGGAAGAGAGAAATGGTGGCCTGCTGGCGAGCCTCAACGTCGGGCTGAGCCAAGGTCAGTGCATCGTAAGAAACGACTGCACAGAGTTACGATTGGGCGCAGAAGCATATCGGCTCTCTCGCTATCGCGCCCTCAGGGCTCGTCGCCGCTTTGTATCGGATTTGCTAGCCCCAGCCACGGTGATGTTGGGATGAGGCGGTAACGGTTTGGGGTTATAGGGCGCTATATCATCCGAATGTACCATCGGATATAAGTGAGCGAACCTATATACCAGACATATACACTTTTATCGAGAGAATCTTCCGACCATGAATGCATTCTTTTGCGTGTGGGGACGCTATATTCTTTTTCTCACACTTATGGCTGCCTTAGCGGGTTGCAGTGTGCCCCTACCGCCGTCGCAACCTTTTTCGTGCGCCAGGCTCACGGAGACCCATTGGATGGATTTCGACTTTGGCGTCGATTCTCCCGATGACGTTATCACTGCTGCGATCAGTCTTTGGGAGACCGAAAGAAGCCAAGTTCAATCCATGTTGAATGTCGATGACGAGATTATGAATGTGTGGTGGCCATCCGACGCCGCAGTCGGAATTGGAGGGACGTATCAGGCCTGGTTTCGAGGAGGACGGCAACTCAAAAAGATCGATGTTCGATGGGGTCACCCGAAGCCAACATTAGCTCAATTAATCGACTGCCTGGGCATTCCCGAATATTATATTGCCTTCTATGATCAGGCACCGGAGGCCACCAGATTCAAACTGGTTCTTTTGTATAGTGAGACAGGGATTGTTTTACCTTATGACTCTCCCTATACCTCCTTTCTCAGGCCAGAGCTGCCAGAGATTCATCCTGACGTGCGAATAGATGAATTGGCCGTCGTTGCGCCGGGTCCTCCCGCGCAAATGGTTACAGACTTGTACAGCGTTGGTAACGTAGGCGGTGGATATAAGTACTCTGTGTGTCTTCTAAAGCCGTGGCCGGGGTCGATTGAAGCGATGGAAATTGAGTCGGCAGCGGCATTTCATCGATGCATACCCTAGATGAAGTGCAATCGCCTGTGGGGAATCGAGGAGAGGAACCCTCTTTGACTCACGCTGCGCCCAGGGCGCACTTCCGCAAAGTCGGACACAGCGCGCAGGCAGAGCAAACGGCAGCACGCAGGAGCGGTACGGGTACGACGCGGGCGGCGCGCGCGTCAAGAAGACGAGCGGTGCGACCGCGACCTACACCTTCTTCGCCCACTACGAAGAGGAGGCGACCAACGGCGCAACCACCGCCATCAGCCACTACAGCTTCACCGGGCTGCGTAGCGCAGTCAAGCGCGGCAGCGCGCTCGACCACGTGCACGGCGACCATCTGGGCAGCACGTCGCTGACGCCGTCGGCTGCGGGCGTGGAGGGCGGCCGCAGCCGCCCATCCCTACGGCGCGCAGCGCAGTGCGTGGGGAACCCTGCACACGGACCGGACGTTCACGGGGCAGAAGGAGGACGGGACGGGGCTGCTGTACTACAATGCGCGCTATTACGACCCGGCGCTGGGGACGTTCATCTCGCCGGACTCGCTCGTGCCGGACGCGGGAATGGCGATCGACTACAACCGCTTCCTGTATGCGCGGGGGAATCCGCTGAAGTATTCGGATCCGAGTGGGTATGCTCCCCAGTATTATGGCGATCCTGATCCCAACAACGCTCCTTGCGCCACGGACTGGTGCTGGGAGAACCGATGGTATGAGGCCCATGGGTACGGCTACATTTCCCGAACACATCATTGGGACATGTCTATTCCATATCGATTCGCCGATTTACAAATCTGGAGAGATTATGTCGGGGAACTTACAGAGGATTTGCAAGAGGAACCGAGCCGGCTGAGTTGGCAAGATTGGAGTTATGTTGCCAGGACTAATGTCGCTAAGACAATCTACGATCGTCTGCCCAAAGGTGAATTTTCCCTGGGTTTTATGGGTGACGTGGGGCTAGGCGCAGATTTTCTTGGAGATTTTGGCGTCTTTTTCGACAAGAGTGGCAACTTTGCAGTTGGCGGTTCTCTTGGCTTTGGGGGCATGACAGAAATAAACGCTGATCTGGCCATCTATCTCCAAAGTTTCCCTTGGGCGGATAGCATCGATGTATTTCATGGAGATACGCTGAATGTTGGGCTGTCTGATAAAATACTTCAGGGGATTGGGGGGGGAGTGAATCTCACAAGAGAAATAGGGAATTTGTTACCTTCGATTGGAGGAACAGTTTATTACATTTTTGCGGGCGCAGGGGTAAACCTTCCTCTCCCACCTGTTGAATTCTGTGGTAACGTTATCCGAACAAAATTTCTCTTTCATTTCAATTATCTCCGGTTTATATTGGGAGTACCGCAAGATGACTAACAGCCTATGTCTCAAAATACCCTCTTTCTTGCGATTCCAGCATGCATCTTTTTCACTCTGTCAGTCATCTTTCTTTTCTTTCCTCATAAGGTCGTCGAGTTTCAGGGAAAATTCTATCGCCGATCATATAAGTCTTATCAAAGAATGACAGATGAAGAGATTAACCTGACAGCTTATAGGTGGCCAAACATCCGTTTCTTTGTGGGGAATCTTTCGGAATTTATTCGGTATGCTCCTGAGCAACCGAGAAGGTTTACACGTCTCATCAATTACTATAGGATTTGTGGTCTTGTTTTGTTCTTGTTTTTATGTTTCGTCGGGGTTGCGTCTATGTGTTTTATACTTCTTGAGTTCAATTGAGACATGGGATATATGGTTGGCCTTCGTTTCGAAATGATGAGAGCGAAGGTAATGGCCTCGGTATAAGGTGTGACTTTAGGAACATCACTGTTTCTTCGCGATCAGTGATGAACCACATTGTGTCTATGCAATGATACCCGTCGCTCCTTGACCGTATACCTCCTTTCGCCTCTGTCCTTGTGGTAATTTCCCTTATGCGACCAGGTAAAGCACTGTCAACTGGTGCAGAGGATGTAGCTCCGAACGCCTCGCTAGGTAGGCGCAAGTCTACAGTCGTTCCCTCATCTATGACGGCGTCAGCCGGCTGACGCGTTCAACGGGCAGAGTTACGGTTACGGCGACACCGGGCCCTATCACGCCGCCGACCGCTTCGCCTACGACGCCAACGGCAACATGACCACACACACCCCGCTTTAGCAATCACAGAAAGGATGCTATACTTGTGGATACTCAATTTGCAGGGGAAAGGAACCAGGTATGAGCGAAGTGTTTCGGGTTTGCCCCAACTGCGGGCAGGATGTGGCGATGACCGCGCGCCACTGCGGCGAATGCGGCTACAATACGCAGGGCGGCTACCCTCTTGAAGGCCGCAACAACCTGCCGGAGGTGGTGGCGAAGGTCGGTCTGCCGGTGGCTGCCGGGCTGGCGGGACTGGCGCTGCGGGCCGGGTTGCAGCTGCTGCAGAAACAGTTGCCGGCTCTGGCATCCAACGCGCTCAGCCGCAACGCGCCGAGACCGCCGGCGCAGCCGCGCAAAGGGCGGGGCAGCCGGTTCATTCATATCCGTTCGAAATGGTCGGTCGGCGATCGAAGCGGTGTGTGGCGGTCCGGCGAGGAAGAGCACATCATCGAAGTCGACGATGGCTGAACACCAGTGATCAGTTCCCTGCACGGGCTACTGATCACCGGCTGTTGAGAATCGCTGATTTCAATACTCGTCGATGGTTTCCCAGCGGGCCGCGGTGTTGCGCTGTCGTCTGGAGAAACGCCAACCCCAACCGGTGATGCTGACGCCGATCGCGATGAAGAGCCCCGCCACCATATAGGCCAACAGCTCCGGCCATAGCAGTATCGCAACCCCAAAGAGAATCAGTATCAGCCCCGGAACGACCAGCAGCCAGCGGCCGAAACCGCCGGCCTGCTGTGACATTCGCTGTCCCGTGCGAAAGAAGCGCACAGAGCTTTGTTGTCCTGTAAACATATTTCATGCTCCCTTAGAGTGATGCGCCGCGCTTGCGCGAATGCAGGTGCCGCGCATCACTTTATCTTTTCCACGCGCTGAATTGGGCCGCTCAGTCCCGGCTGCGGGCAAACAGTATGAAGGCATAGTACAGCAGCGTCGTGATCGCCTGGATCGCGGCTGCGACGTAGGTCAGCGCAGCGGCGTCAAGCACCGCGTTGACCCCCTTCATCTCGTGCTGAGCCACGAACCCCTGCGTCACCAGGATCTCCTTGGCCCGCTTGCTCGCGTTGAACTCCACCGGCAGCGTCACCAGCGTAAACACAGCGACCGCGGCGAACAGGATCAGCCCGACCAGCGAGATCGTGAACCCCACCCCAGAGCCCATGAACATGCCGATGATAAAAATGATCGGTCCCAGCCAGCTGCCGATCTGCACGCCGGGAACGATCGCACTGCGCAGGGCGAGCGGGGCATAGTTGGTGCTGTGCTGGATAGCGTGGCCCGCCTCATGCGCGGCCACGCCGACCGCGGCAACGCTTTCGCTTTGATAGACCTGCGGGCTTAGACGCAGCGTCCTCGACCTCGGGTCGTAGTGGTCGGAAAGGAAGCCGCGCGACTCTTCGACGTTGACGTGTCCCAGCCCGTTGGAATCGAGGATACGCCGCGCCACCTGCGCGCCGGCCGCGCCGCGCCCCGCGGACACCGTCGAATACTTCTTGAACGTTGATTTGACTTTCATCTGCGCCCACAAGCCCAGCGCGAGGGCAGGCAGGCTGATGATGAAATAGAGTGGATCGAAGAAAAACATAACGCACCTCGTAGAGAGTTTTAAGTTAGCAGACGAATCTCCGGTTATGGTCGATTCGTTCGTGATCTTGTTAAGAGCTCGCTCGAAATCTTCTTCCAAGCCTATATCTTTAGTTTACACTCGCCCGCCGCTGCGTTCCTGACGCACACCTGACAGCGCCCTGTCACCTGACTGAACAAACTGAATCGAAGCTGTATTATACCATTACGAATCCAGTATAGCTGTGGTTGCTTATTCCTGCGTTAGCGTTGGGTTAGCTCTCCGTTTGCGCGCTACGGCGAGCCAACGCCGCCAGCTGTCGGATCTCGGCGCCGCCCAGAAGATAGCTGGCAAGCGCATAGACGAGAACACCAAGCCCGGCCCCGGCGACGGCCGCTACCCAGCCCGGTGGAATCCCGAAGACTGCGCTGCCGTCAGGCAGAACCGCCAGCAAGATAAGGACGGCGCCAGCCATGACAGCGGACGCCAGCAGCGAGCGACCGCCGCTCGTCAACAGCTGGCGCATGGGCAGACCCTGCAGGGCCTGCCCGTCCTCTCTATTATATGAACGCACCTTACGCCCCAGCAGAATCAGCAGCACGACCATCTCCAGCACGGTGGCGATGCTGTTGGCCAGGGCCAGGCCGCCATAGCTCAAGCGGCCAATCAGGGCCAGGCTGAGGAGAATGTTGAGCGCCATGGTCGCGACGCCGACAACCACCGGCGTAGCTGTGTCGTGGAGCGCGTAAAAGACCCGCACCACGATCTCGACCACGGCATGGGCCACCAACCCAAGAGCGAAAAAGCGCAGCGCGTAGGCGACCGCCTGTGTGCTGGCAGCATTGAACTGCCCCCGTTGGAAGAGAATCTCGATGAACGGCTCGTCCAGAACATAAAGCAGGAACGCAGCCGGGATCGACAGAAAGAGAATCAGCCGCAGCAGGCCGGTGAGCGTCTCCAGCATTTGTGCGCGATTGCCGGCAGCCACCTGCGCCGAGAAGGTGGGGAAGGCAACTGTCGCCACGGCCTGGGCAAAGATCCCCTGCGGCAGCAACATCAGAAGCCAGGCATAGTTGAGGGCGCTGAGGCTGCCGTCCGGCAGACCGCTGGCCAGGATCGTGTTGACCAGAAAGTTGAGCTGCACAAAGAGCAGCCCCAGCACCCGCGGCCCCATCAACCGCGCCACCTCCCGCACCTTCGCATCGCCGGCGCCAAAGCTGAAGCGGTAGCGCACGTTCTGCCGCAGCAGAGCCGGCAGTTGCACAAGCAGGTGCAGCACGGCGCCGGCGGCCACACCGAGCACAAGGCCGTGGATCCCCACCGCCGGGGCCAGCAGCCAGGCGCCGGCGATAATGGCGCAGTTATAAAGCACCGGCGCCACAGCCGGCAGCAGGAAATGCTGCACCGCGTTGAGCGCGCCCATAATCAGGCCGCTGGCGCCGAAGACGACCGTACTTGCCAGCATCCAGCGCATCAGCGAGGCGGTCAACTGCTGCTGTTCGACGGAGAAGCCCGGCGCTATCACGCCGGCGACGAGCGGTTCGGCAAACAGCATCGCCAGCCCGCACAGCAGGATGAGGAACAGGGTCAACAGATTCAGAACGCGGCTGAACAGCAGCCATGCCTGTTGCTGGCTGTCCTCTGTCCAGGCGGCGGCAAAGGTTGGGATGAACGCGCTGCCCAGCGCGCCGCCCGCAACCAGCTGAAAGAGCAGGTCAGGGATGCGGAAAGCGGCCAGATAGGCATCCAGATCGGCGGAAGTGCCGAAACGGGCGCCGATAATCATCTCCCGCAGCAGCCCTGTTCCCCGGCTGAGGATGAACAGAAGAATGACCAGCGTCGCGGCGCTGGCGATCCCTTTGCTGTCCAGCGCCCGCACACCGCCCTCGCCGCCCTGGGCCTGCGAACTGCGACTATCCGGTTTCGTCATAGCGGTGAATGATGATGCTCGTGAACGCTTGCCATTTTTTGCCCTGCGGGTACGGTTCTGTACAATATGCCATCTTCTCAGTACAATTTTCAGTAGTCAACTTTCGGTCGCTGCGCAAGCGCTCACGAAAGGCCCTGAACCGGAAGCTTCCAAGGCAAGAATTCCATGTCCTCCGCCTATCTATCCGTTAACGCCTGGCGCGAAATCTTCGCCCGCGTATTCAATGACTCCGACCTGCAGTCCAACATCAGCCCCGACTGGTTGATCAACCCTGCTACCCGCCGCCGTCTCAAACTGGACTATCTGTGCCAGTCTGTCGGTGTCGCCGTGCGCTTCTCCGGCCTGACGGGCCAAGGACGACGACGCCGCGGCGATTGGGAACTGCTGGAGGAAGAACAGCGCGACCAGACACGCGATGAACTGTGCCGGCTCCACGGCATTCAACTGGCTGTGATCAACCCGTTTGACGATCCAGTCAAGCAGATGGACCGCTTCTTGACGGTGTTGAGCCGCGCCAACCGTCTGACAGCCCTGGATGGCCGTAACAACCAGGAGAAAAGCGTCTCCATGGATGCGCTGGCCGCGGCCGTGCAAAGCGCCAATCAGTTGCGCTTCACCCTTTCCAGGAATCCGGAGCAGACGGTTGGAACTCTGGCAGAAGCCTGGCGGGACCGGGAAGCGAACATTGCTACAACGTTGCAGGAGGCGGCCGCCGTCAAAACACCGCAGCCGACCCAATCGCAACAGCGCACGCTGGCCCAGCTCGCTTGTGGGCAGCGCATCGTCCACACGCACTTCGGTGACGGTGTAATTACGGAAATGATCGGGGAGGGCGTTGAAAGACGGATCAAAATCCTCTTCGATGGCGACCAGGAGCGCACCTTTCTCGCTTCGCTGTTGGCCGACAAGCTGGAAGCGGTCCCCTGACAGCGAAAAGATACGCACAGAAATACGCTCTCTAGCTCCGCAAAGTTCAGTCCTTCCTCGGCGTAGTGGCCCTCCCAACAGTACAAAAACACCCTTACCGAACATGCAAGGGTGTTGTGATAAACAGGAGTGGCTCTTTGCGCTGCCACTCCGTTGTATGCGCGCGATATGATTTCAGTTGCACGGCCGCGCCGGCAAGTGGACCTGTCTTCTCACCCGCGGCAACCGCGAGCATAACGGGCAGAAACTACCCTTTTTCTGTTGCGCCGCTCTTTTCGCTCTTTGCGCTGCTCTTCGCTTCCGCTTTGGTTTCGCTCTTGGACTCGCCCTTCGGTTCACTCTCTTCGGACTTGTCCGGCGCAGAGCCATTACTCTCTGTCTTCTGTGCCGCGGTCTTCTTCTTCTTTTCATCTTCCTTTTTGCTATCGGTGATGTACCATCCACTGCCCTTGAAGTGAATGGCCGGCTGGCTCAGAAGCCGGGTGACATCGACCGAACTACAGGCCGGGCAAGCGGGAAGATCGGTGCTGGAAAATGACACGATGCGTTCGTATTGATTCCCGCACTCTTTGCAGGCAATTTCATAAATAGGCATCGAACAGTCTCATCCTTGTCATAAATTTCTTTTGTCAAATCCGAGGACACAACTATACTACTCGAAGTCCTCTCATGTCCGGCTGTTTTGTATCCTGTACGAAAAAGGGCACACCCAGCAAGTATACCTTTTTGTGAAACCGTTGTCGAATCCGAATAGCGAATTTGACTTAGGTCTTTGGACGGACAGTGTCTGCCTTCGCCGGCGCAGTACTCGAATCCGTAACACGCAGCCATCTCGCCCAGACACCGACTTGAAAAACGGTTAAACTCACGCCCTGCCGATGTCTTTCGATTTTGTTCGCGACGCAATCGAAGACGGATGTTACGAACCGGAAGGTGTCTACCTGACGGCGCCATTTGAAGGTCAGCGCCGTGTCGTTCAGGAGTGGGGCGCCCGCCCGGAATACTACCGCCGCTATGTCGTCGGCGCCAAAGCGCTCCTCGGCCACAATGGCGTCGACTTTGACTTGGCGCCCAACGACAGTATCATCGCCGCCGACAGCGGCATCATCACCACAATCGGCAATGATCGCGAACGATATGGCCGCTTCATCTGCGTCTCCCATCTATGGGGCGAGTCTCTCTATACCCGTTTCCAAGAGTTCGTCGTCGATGCGGGGCAACGTGTGAAGCGCGGCGAACTGCTCGGCTATTTCAATAAAATGCCTCAACCAGGGCAACATTTTCATTTTGGCATTCGCATTGTCCCGTATGTTATTGTTGACGGCTGGGGCGGTTATTCGAATCCGCTGCCGCATTTTCCACCAACATCTATTCTGCTTGATTCTGGTTGACTTATTCCTTTCTTGAAAAATTTTCCCCTCTCATGATTTGAAGGTTAATTTAGTATGACTTCGTAGGGACTGGGGAAATGGGGATATATATATTCGGCCAACTATATCTGGTGGCATGACGGAAATGCGTCTATATGTAGTGGTGAGGTCGCCCGAGGAGCGTGACTCCAATGGGGATATTTCAGAGGGGAGCGCAGGAAAGATCAGGACAGGAAAATCCGCCGAACAAATGCTCGACACAAGATACAGTGATCCTTCCAAAGTTGTGCCCAGTTGAGCATAACTCGCAGGGAATGGGGATAAAAAACTGTCGGGGTTATGAACACACCTTATCCACTTTTTTGAGACTTATCCCCGGTTTTATCCCCAATTATCCCATATGTGGGGAACTATACGCTTAGAACAACAAACAAAAGCGCTCTTTAGTCGTTGGGAAGGTCCAAGTCCTTAAGCATACGGCGCATTCGCCTCCGCCAACTACGATTTTGCAACCGTTTTCTTTTCCGCCCTCTCCGTCCGAATTCTCCCAGCACCAAAAGGGCGAACGCCAGAACAAAAAGAAGCTCCCAAATCTCAATACCAAATGTCATTTCCCCAGCTTTCAGTTCGCATCTGTAGTTCATTTGTGCTATAATTAGAGGATTCTACCAATGCAATTTCACACCAAGACACCGCGTGTCCGACGACCTATCCCCCGTCGACGACGACGATCTCAACGTCTTCAGATTCTTCGAACTGTTCCCCGACGAACAGGCCGCAATCGACTACCTCGAAGCGCAGCGCTGGCCAGACGGTGTTGTTTGCCCGCGCTGTAACTCCGACTACACCAGCCCCATCAAGAACCGCAACCGTTACAGCTGCAATGCCTGTCGGAGCCAGTTCTCCGTCCGCACCGGCTCTGTCTTTGAAAACTCTCGGATCTCCCTACGCAAGTGGATTTATGCCATGTATGTCTTTCAGACCGCCCGTAAAGGCATTAGCAGCGCCCAGCTCGCCCGAGACTTGGGCATACGGCAGGCTACCGCCTGGTTTATGATGCACAGGCTCAGAGAAGCTATGGAGCCTGACCTGGAGCTTCTGAAGGGCGAAATCGAAATCGACGAAGCCTGGATCGGCGGGCTGGAGAAGAACAAGCACAGTAATAAGAAGCTGTACAAGAACTGGGTCGTGGGAAAGCAGCTTGTCCTCGGATTCCGCGAACGCGACGGCCGCATTATCATCCGCCCCATCCCGTCAGGTATCAAGGACGTCCTTCTAGCCGACATCCTGTTCGCGGTCGAAGAAGGCGCTACGATTTATACTGACGAGGCCTCCGGTTACCAGGAACTCGGCCGATGGTTTGAACATGATTCGGTCAATCACGGCAAAGGCGAGTACGTCAGGGAGAATGTGACAACGAACAGCATTGAGAGCGTGTGGGCCATCGTCAAACGCGCCCATAAGGGTATTTACCACCAGTGGTCGAAGAAGCACGGCCATAGGTACGTAAACGAAATTGCCTACCGTCTAACGGAAGGCAATATTCGTATTCCCGTGATGATACGAGTCAACAGGCTCGCCCTCAAGTGCTTTGAGGTCCAGTTGACTTACAAGGAACTTGTACGGCAATCTATGCCCGTATGCTGAACTGGCTGGCTAAACGCGTTGCTGACAGGATCGACTTGGTAAAGCTCGCAAATCTGGTTGAAGTCAAACTGGCCGCACGCCTCGACAAAAGACTCGACAGCAAACTGAAAAGCTATGTGCTGACTGAAACGCTGCGCGCCAAGTTGGCTAAGTCCGACGTGAAGGACTCCGATTCACTGAAGAAGAAGTGAACTGATTGCGAAGCAACCTCTTTTTGTATTCCTCCTTTTCTATCTTCAAAAAGTCTTCATCAGGCCCCAAAAGATTCTTCAAGCTCTCCGAATCTTCAAACAACAAGTCCAATTCCAATTGAGATCCCTTCCTGACGAAAGGGAGATAGGGGTGAGGGTGGGTCATTCTCAGGCTCCTTTGCCTAAGAAGCCCTGTCCAGATCTTTCTTGTTGACGGGTGACCCCAGAGAAGTTATACTTGAAGACAATGCGCCAATGGCGCTTTCACTGTTTCGCCGGGGCACCTGTTGAAGATGGAGATCTAGGCAGGTGCTTCGTGCTTTGTTAGGCTTCTAATCTACCTTAATCCCCTCTAGTCGTCAAGGGGATTTTTTTCATTTGTAGCACCTGCTCACTTGATGTAGGCTAACTTCACCACAGCGTTTGGACTATACAGTTTGGGAATTTTCCACTTGCCAATGGGGGGCATTGTGTCCCCTTGTTGGATGACTGTATGGTTCATGGACGCTGTGGTGGCACCCATTGGCCTGTTTCCTTCGAGGGGGCACCACTATGCTTTCCAGACCAGGGCACCGGAGTAAAACGACCCTTCACCCCTGGAATTACCCCTCCTCTCAACTTTTCTTTCACTTCTATATCTCTACAAGGCTCCGCGTGTTCCTGATCACCAGGTGCATTTGCGTACCCGTTTGAAAGAAGTACACAACTGAATATTGAACCCAACCCACCATTTTCCCGGGAGACTTTACCCATGTCTTACACCGCACGGGACATTAAGGACGCGTATGGCGGAAACTATCCGAAGGCCCTCAGGGAGGACGCCTATGGCGGAAATTACCCGAAGGCGCGTAATCTTGCGCTGGCACGATCCAGCGGCAGATGCCAATTCTGTGGTCTTCGAGACGCTGTCGAAACACATCACTGGGCCTTTCCGAATTATCCATCAGGAGAAAAAGTCCAGGGACACGATCTCACCGCGCTGTGTGAAGGATGCCACGAGCTTGCGACTCTTCTGCGCGATTGGATGGCAAGGCAAAATGCGGACTACACCGTCCTCATTGAAGAACTTGGACATTGCAATACCTTCATTGCAAAAAGAGAGGTTTTTAGCTATTGGCTTTATCCCCCGCACGAACACGAGTTGAAAACCGAGACCGACAACGCAAGGTACGAGGCAAGAAATAGTGCTCGGTTTCGCAGAGAAAGTACTCCGCTTCGCACAACAGAGGAGATATACGGGACACAAAAGAAACGCAAGAAAATGTCACCGCTCGTGGCATATCTGTTTTGGCTTGTTCTTGTGCCTGGCCTGGTAATCGCTGTGGCCTACTATCTCCACTTCACCCTGTAATGCCGGGAAATTACCATGAGCAAATATTCTCGGGAGATTCGAAATCTGCAATACGAAATCCAGCACGAGACCGCCAATCTGCGAGCAATTGATCGGATGATCGAGCGAATGAGAGGAAGGAAAATCTCCCATCCCAGCCGAAAGGTTGACCGTCAGCGCATTATCGACAGGTTCGGCGAATGCCCCGCAAACATCAGCGACTTGAAAATCTTTCGCAAGGTCGAACAGGAGAACATAAAGCGCGACAACGACCGCATCGCTCAACTAAAACATGAGCGTGATATCGAGCTGCCCATCACGCCATGGGGATGCACATTCGCGCTTGTCCGGGCTCTCTGGCGAGATTTGAGACGAGCCAGAAAACGGACCTGACGACAATCTTGCTAAGAACGGGCTGAACTACCCTTCCGGGCTCGTTTTCGGTGTTTTGCAGCTGGAGGCGAGTCCTTCTTCGACGTCGACGGTTTGTAGGCAAAAACCTTGTCTGCTGCTTCACGCAGCAACCTGACGTCTACTTTGGACTCAGTGTAGGAAGAAGACTTGGAGGGCATTGGGTTCCATCCTCGCGGAATAATCCCGCATTGAAATTGCATACGGCAGTCCGGTTTTGCACTTCTAGCGGTCCGAACTTCTCAGACAATATCATAGTTGACGAAATCAGCGCAAATGGCCTGGCCGTCACGCCTTGACTTCCCAGCCTGGTTTGATGGTTTGTTGCGCCAAAAGTCTCGTATCGGGTATAGTCAGCCTGGGAATAAAAAAAGGACGACCGGCAGACCAAACCTTTCGAGAGGACATCTGCCGGTCGAACCATTCCCATTCAACTTGTCCTCTCACCAAACAAGAAAGGAAAGTTCAAATGGCCCACAAAGCCAAAATATCACAAAGCTTCAAACGAGGCAAAGGCCAGAGATTCGTCCTGAATGCTAATGGAGTTACCATCGAAGTCGATCAGAAAAGTGAAGGAGTCAAAGAACGCAAGAAGATAGGGGGGAATCAGACACGCATATTTACGAAAAAGTAATTGAAGAGGCCGGCAGCTTAGGCTGGCGGCCTTTTCAATTATTGGACATTCCTGTTTGTTGCACTAAGCGTATAATTCCCATATGTGGGTGGTTTATCGGGAACTATAAAGATGTTGCACTATCTTTATAGTTCCCTGATATTTTGTGCCACTCATGTACTTTTATTGCGGATCTTAAGGCTGAGGTTTCGCTTGATGTCTCTCTTTTGCCGGTGGTCCGTGAGGGGGAATCGTATCCTTTGATTGTGAGGGGGCAAGTATGCAGAAGTGGATGAAGAATTCTGAGATTTGGGGGGAGTTGATATATGTGATCGACCTCCTGGATCATGAAGGTTCTGATATTCATGAGCGTTTGGACAAGGCAGCGTTTTCGGAGGGCTTGGATTTTCAGGAGTTTATGAACAGGTGTCTCTAGACCGGGGAATTCGAGTACGGTTATAGTCGCGCCAGGCAGAGGGTTGAGGAAGCGAGTGTGCATGAGGCGATGGAGAGGGCCTTGAAGGTTACTTTGATTGATGCTGGCGCGACAGTGGATGAGGTTAGGCGTCATGGTCATTATTTGCATAAGCTGCTGGTAGATTTGAAGGGGCGTGCCGCGTCTGTTTGTGGGGAGTTGGAACGTGCTTTTGAGTTGGCTTGTGAAGAGGTCGCGGCCGTTGGAGGTTCGATTTATGAGGGGACCTTGGAGGATTATTACCGAGAGAACTTTACGAGGGAGGTTTTCGTGGGGAGCAGGTATGCCGTGCTGGAAGGAGGGGCTAGTTTTGGGGGGAATTCAATTGGGAGGGTGAATCGTGCGTTGTTGAAGGCGTTGTCCTCTATCGTCATTGGGAAATCGCCTTATTATTCCGAATGAGTTGGAAGAGGGGTTGATTTGAATGGGTTAGCCGCCGGCGAGAGCCGGCGGCTTCTTAGTTGTTGTCCTTGTATTTGGTCGTTACGTTGTGGGGGTTGACTATTCCGGGCAGCCCCTTGTTGGAATTTCGCTGTTGGAATCGGAGGTAAACATGACTGTCAAAAGAGAGCGTCAACCCATCCTGAGCAAACCCGTCTGGCACAAACGGATAAAGGGCAAGCGGTATATGTTCCTGGCCGCGGTCCTGCTCCTGCTGTTTCATTTTATTGTCGGGTTTCCGCCGACCTCGGCCAAACAGCGGCCCGCCTATCTTAGCATTGACGAAGAGAACACCGCCACCAACGTTGTCACCTGGGTGGGGCGTGCGCCCGTCTACGAAGTGACCTCTATCAGGACGATCTACAGGCAGGGTGTTCAGAGTCCTTCCTCGCAGGACTTCTACGTTGTCTTTGAACCTCGCTTTGAAGAGACTGACATTCTCGAAGGTATGACGTACTCCTACCGGGTGCGAAGCATGGACAGGGGACAAATTCCTATCAGTCCCTGGTCGCGTCTCGTCAGGCGCAGACTCGATATTATCGGCGAAAAGCCTAACGTTTTCGACGATCCGCCGACGCCTATCCGTCAGTATCGGTAGTTGGTTCCGCCGTCGGCGGCAGCATTGGGTAGTGGGTTGGCGTTGCCATTGGGTGCGAGGCCGGCAGAACCGGCCACGTCGGGGTCGGGTCGTACTCCAGGGGCTCAAAGATGGGTAGCATCGTCGCGGCCATGGTCGCTGTGAAGAAGAACGCGAACATCCACAGCACTACAGCTGCCCAGCGGCTGCGTTTTTTCAGGAACTTTTTGGAGGGATCTCGCTGGATCTTCTGGATTCCCAAGAGCCCGCGCATTAGCTTTCTTCTCATTCGTTGCTGTCCGCTTGTTGGGGGTGCTGCGCTACGCCTACAGCCTTTTCAGCATCGACGCCGCAGTTATCAGTAGAGTCAGTCCGCCGGTCCACAGCAGGAATCGTCCTGTATCCGAAAGCAGTTTCTTGTCATGGTAGCCGGGGTCCATCGCCTGGCAGTCGGACACAGATTGCGATCTTCCAAGGGGTGGATGTATTCGTGCTGGAACTCCTTTTTGCAGTTGGGACAGCGCCGTTCAAAGGGCATTGGACGCCCGTTTTTTGTAAACGTAGTAGACGTAGAGTCCCAGCAGCAGAGCTGGGAGGACTGCCAGCATATCTTTCAGGATTTGAATGGTGATTATCATAAGGACGTAGGTCGTATTGCCGACCGAAAACGTGTCCAGCCATTGTAGGGGCGGGAAGTTACTGTAGACCGCTATCAGGAAATCTCTTGTGACCAGCATCTGCGTTGAGAACTTCACGAGGTATGCCGTTGACATGCACAGAGCGGCCGCGGCCGCGGGCCATACCTTCCTCGCCTTGACGCTGTAGAAGACTGCCAGCGAAGTGCCTACGTTCATAATCATATCAGAGGCGTGCCAGTTCAAGACCCAGATGCCCACCTGGGGCCACCAACTGAATTGCGTCAGGATCTCTTCGACGGTTGCGGCGAGGGTCTCCCTGCCGGGATTGAATAGGATTTCCAGCAGTGGTTGTGAAGGGTTGTTCGATGTCACGACTTCGAGTGATATGTGGCCCCTGACCAGGGCTCCTAGCGTCTGCCAGCGCAGATTTTCGAGGGCAATTATTCCGGCGTAGGTCAAGCCGAAGAACACCGCGTCCTGCCATCTGTTGATCTTGGTGAAGGGCAGGCTCATCACCAGCCACTTGATTCCCTCGCGCGCTGCCCCGTAAGACAGCCCTAGTATTATCCTGCTCAACTCCGGGAAGCCCACTGCCGGAAAGAAATTGAATTCGAGGCTCGTGTACTTCTGTAGTAAAAGCGAGAAGTGGGGGTCTAACAGATTGTAGATTGAGAAGACGCCGAGCGCAGCGAAGGCGCAGGCCCAGGCCGGTTTCGTCTTTATCTTCCAGAAAACAAGGGCGGCAATGGAGGGTGAAAGCGCGACCAGCATCTTTAGGGCGAGCAGGGGGATGTCGAAGACCGGCATGGAGTTTAGCCTGGGTTGTCTGTTGACTACTCTGGCACAGTGCGGCTTGCGGTATGGGACCACGTCCCCAAGACCTGTAGCTGGCCGCTTAGGGGTAGGATCCTGTACTCGTATATCACACCGGGTCTTACATCTGTCTGCTCGAAAGTGTTGTGGGGGTGCATCTGGCGCAGTGTCAGCCACTCCGTCGGTTTGTCGCTCTTGCTGCCCTTGAATCTGGCCTGGATTTCATAGAATTCCGCCCCCTCGAATTCCGCCCAGGTCAGCACGTTCTTGGTGGGGTGGCTGTCGTCTATGAGAAGTTGGGACGGGCGCACGACCGTGAACTTGACGGGCGTGCGCCACTTGCAGGAAGCGAGCAGCAACATGACTGCTGCGAGCAGCAGGAGGATTTGGTAGGTTTTCATCCCTTTTCTCCGGCAGTCGAGGTCGGGGGTCTGCCCGTCTGGAAAGAGTGTCAGGGTTTAAGCCTCCCGTAGTTTTGGGGGGTGTCGTCTTCGGGTGCGTAGTAGCTATCGGGGTAGTCGGGCGGGTCGTTGGGCATGGGACGGTTCCTGTGGTGGTTAGTTGCACATCTGAGTGTGAATTCTATTTTTGTGTGGTAAAATCCAATGTTATGATGGAATCTAGTGGCTTGCCACTGAGTTTGTGAAGTGCCCCCGGCAGGACTCGAACCTGCAACTTCGTGAGAGCGCCGCTCTGATCCATTGAGCTACGGGGGCGATTCTGGAACACCCGTCTTTCTTGTGGGAGGGCGGGTGTTCTATTTCTTGTGTAGTCTAGCAGTATAAATTGTCTTTTCCAATACTGCTTTTATACGTTTCCTGGGGCTTCTTATACTTTTTGCCTGTGTTAGCCCAATCGCGCAGCAGTCGTAGACTGATTGTATAGAGATAGTACCTGTCGGGAATCGGTTGGCCCCCGGGATACATACGGGGGCTTTTTTTATCCGCGCGGTACTGGCAGCTTTCTGGGACGCGGTTGGCGGAGTACTGCTTTTCTTTAATGGGGTCTATTGACGGGATCGCCGCGCGTAAGCATGTATACGCGCGCTGGGTATGACTCGCGTAGCGCGGTACGCGCGGATCGCGCGGTGTTGAAGTTGAAGTAAAGACGTTAGAGATGTTGTAACACGAGGGGGCCGGCGCCCCTGCGCCGGCCTTTTTGGGGGGAGGTGTAATTGTGACGGCTGAGATGTGGTTTGATAGTGCTATTTGCGTTTTGTGCAGTGTCTTCGGGGGGCTGATTGTAGGGACTTTTTCTGAGTTTGTGCCTATGCGGCCTAGTTTTGCTCGGAAGTGGGTTATGCTTTTTATTTGGGCATTGCTTATCGGGGCGGCTGCTCTTGGCGTGTTGACGTATTATTGGGGGGTGAATGGCTTTTGGGGTGGTTTGCTTGGAGTGCCTTTCTTCTATTTTGTTTGCTGGATGATTTACGAATCGGGGAAGGAGCGGGATGAAAGGGAAAGGTCGGGTCAGGAGGTTGTTTTTTTGGGTTTTAGTTGGCAGCCGGCGGCTTTTCTGATCCCCAATTCCACAAATGCAATTTAATTTCACAGGTGGCGTTTACTCCGTATAACGCGCGTGCCTGGGTGTTGGTTTTGAAGTAAGATGTTGCACTATCTTTATAGTTTCCGTTTTTGTGCACGAAGAGCCTTCGTTTTTCTTCTCTGACGCCGGACGCAGGGAGCAGGCCGTTAACGATATGCCTGGGCTTAGCCAGTAGGAGGTCAGTTTCGTCGTGGTGAGTTTTACGCAAGGAAGGAAGCCGGCCGAGGATCTGTTTGCAGCTGCGCGCGCCGAGCGCATCGATGCCAACGCGCCCCTGGCCGCGCGCATGCGCCCCCGCACCCTCGATGAGTTTATCGGCCAGGAAGCGATTATCGGCCCGGGCCGGCTCCTGCGGCGGGCGATTCAGGCGGACCGGCTCAGCAGCCTGATCTTCTATGGTCCGCCCGGCACCGGCAAGACGACTCTCGCCCAGGTGATTGCGAACACCACGGCCGCTCACTTTACCGCGCTTAACGCTGTATTGGCCGGCGTCAAAGACATTCGCGCAACCGTGGCCGAGGCCCAGGAGCGCTGGGCGCTTCATGATCAAGGGACAATTCTCTTTGTTGACGAAGTGCATCGCTTCAACAAGGCCCAGCAGGATGCCCTCCTCCCTTGGGTCGAAAACGGCACCGTGACATTCATCGGCGCTACCACCGAAAACCCCTATTTTGAAGTCATCAAGGCCCTGGTCAGCCGCAGCCGTATCTTTCAGCTGAAAACCCTGACCGAAGAGCATCTGCGCCAGATTATTCAGACCGCCCTCAACACGCCCCAGCGCGGCTACGGTGGCCGCCGCGTTGAGATAGAGAGCGCGGCAACCGATCATCTGGTCTCGATCGCCAATGGCGATGCCCGCGCCTTGCTCAACGCGCTGGAGCTGGCAGTCGAAACCACCGACGCCGACCCGTCCGGTGTTGTCCGCATCACACTCGCCATCGCCGAGGAGTCGATTCAGCGTCGCGCCGTGCTGTATGACAAAGAGGGCGACTACCACTTCGATACGATCAGCGCCTTCATCAAGAGTTTGCGCGGCAGCGACCCGGATGCGGCGCTGTATTGGCTGGCGAAGATGATCTACGCCGGCGAGGAGCCGCGCTATATCTTTCGGCGCATGTTGATCCTGGCGAGCGAGGATGTGGGCATGGCCGATCCCCAAGCCGTCCAGGTGGTCAACGCCTGCGCCGAAGCCTTTGACCGCGTTGGTCTGCCGGAAGGAAACTTTCCCTTGGCGCAGGCCGCGCTCTATCTGGCGACCGCAGAAAAGTCCAATTCGATCCTGGCATTTTTCGACGCACTCGATGCCGTGCGCAATGAACCTGATTCTGACGTTCCCAATCATCTGCGCGACGGCAACCGCGACAGCGAGGGGTTTGGGCACGGGGCTGGATATCTCTATCCGCACGCGTACCGCGACCATTGGGTGGCGCAGCAGTATCTCCCCGGCGCGCTGCAGGGCAAGGTGTTTTACGAGCCGACGGGACAGGGGTATGAGGCCAGGATCAGCGTCGCCGTCACCCAGCATCGCGAGGCCCAGCTGGCCGCCACGCTGGAGGGCTTTGGCGCGCCGCCGGAAATTCTGACATTCGCTCCCGGGGAGTCCGCCCGCGATCGCTGGCTTCAGCGCACGATTGCCCAATCCGGCGAAGCGACTGCCGCGCTGCGGGACCGCATTCTGGCTGCCGGCCCCCTTGAACGCCACAGTGTTGTGCTCGATGTGAATGCCGGCAGCGGCCTGCTGACCTGGGAGGCGCTGCGCCGCGCGCCCGAAGGCGGTGTTTACGCGCTGGCCTTCAACGAGGCCGATCGCCGTGCGCTGCAGGAGCAGGCGCAAAACCTGGACGAAGTCGATCGGCCGATTGTGCTGCACGGGGGGATTGAAGAGCAGGCGCAGCAACTCGATGCTGAAGAAGTCCGATTTGACGCGATCGTAGGACGCAATGCCCTGCTCGCCTCCGCCGACAAAGAGGCTTCCCTGGCGCATCTGGCCAAAATCCTGGCTGCCAACGGTTGGCTTGCTCTGGCCGAGACAATACCTAGACACACGCAGAGAATATACGCCTTGGGGGATCGCTCTCTACTCCAACCGGAGTTGGCCGAGCGGCTGATCGCGGCCGAAGAGTCAATCTACACCGATGCCGCCGACGGGCTGGTCAACTGGGACGGCGACACCTTGCAGGCCGCTCTCTCTGCCGCCTTCCCCGCAGAAACGCAGGCCGGGCGGGTCTCGGTCGAGCGGATCGACACCGATACCGATCTGCGCATAACCGATGCGCACATCCGGCGCTGGTTCGGCCCGGCCCTTGGCAAGCGCAAATCCTATGCCGAGCGGCTGGCCGAACGGATGCAGCCTTCCGAGGTGGAACAGGTCGAAGGTTGGATCAGGGGGCAGCTATTGAACCAGACGGTGGTCTGGCGGCGGCGTACTGTGTTGATACGGGTGGCGGGGCAGTAGGGGTTTAGGGGAAGGATGTTACGACCGCCCTCTCCAACCGGTGCGGAAGTCGAGCTCCTGGATTAGTGCGAAAGTGTTAATGCACTGCACGCTGAAGTCATCGCAGACGTCCGGCAACTTGCGGTTGGCCCGGCGTCGCTTTGGACTGGAATGTTCGGTGGTTACAACAGAGCGATTCTGTATATCAACGAGGGAATAGGCGACCAGGAACGGGTCGCGTCCAATCTTTTCTATTTCCTCATCGGTTAGATTGTTAGCATACCCCTGCTCGGTAACGCGAGCAACCAGTTCCGCGTCA
>MKWU01002086.1_pt1 | contig 31468 bp, 19 predicted proteins | sample 809101 | NCBI WGS metagenome assembly MKWU01 (sample SAMN05860141, study PRJNA318959) | sponge metagenome | host: Aplysina aerophoba | place: Slovenia: Piran, Adriatic Sea, Gulf of Piran | collected 2013-05-07
GTCGCCGGGGACATGGTGCTCCTCGACAACGGGTGCGTGTGCTGTGCGGTGCGAGACGACCTGCGCGGCGCTCTGCTCGACCTGCACGGGCGGCGCGAACGGCGCGAAGCGCCGCGCTATGACCGGGTGGTCATCGAGTCGTCCGGGTTGGCCGACCCGGCCCCCGTCCTGCACACCCTGACCGCCGATCCGGTGCTTCGCCACCACTATCGCCCGGGCGCGGTGGTCACGGTGGTGGACGCGCTCCACGGCTCCGCCCAGCTCGAGCGTCATCCGGAATCCGTGAGGCAGGCGGCCCTCGCGGATCGGTTGATCCTCACCAAGACCGATCTGGCGGAGCGCGAATCGGTGCGCTTCCTCGAGGGCCGTCTCCGGGCCCTCAACCCGGCGGCCTCCATCCGCCGGGCCGCTCCCCCGGGCGGCGATGGCGAAGAGGACGAACGGGCGATCGGCCCCGACCCGGTCGCGCTGCTCGTCGACGACGTCCATCGTGCGCAGTCGCGGCAGGCCGAGGCGGAGCGGTGGCTCGGACTCGGCCCGGGCGCAGAGCCAGGGGAGCTCCCGATGGCGCCGGCTCGCGCCGGCGATTGCGCAGCCGAGCCGGAATCCGGCGCCCGGGGTCGGGTCGGCATCGTTGCCGGCGCGCGTCCGGAGCATCTGCGCCCCGCATCGTCCGCCACCCGCACGGGCGAGCCGCCGAGCGGAGCCGCCCCGCACCGCCACACCGAAGACGTCACCTCGTTCCGCATCGAGACCGACGAGCCCATCGACTGGACCGTGTTCGGGATCTGGCTCGGCATGCTCCTCCATCGCCACGGCGAGAACATCCTGCGGGTGAAGGGAATCGTGGACGTGCCCGGGCTCGACGGTCCGGTGCTGCTGAACGCGGTCCAGCACACCGTGCATCCCCCGACCCATCTGCCCGCGTGGCCGCGCACCTGGGAGCGGGACGAGGGCGGGACCGGTCCGTGGCGCGGGTCCCGCATCGTGTTCATCGTGCACGGTCTCGATCGCGGGCCTGTCGAGCGATCCCTCGCCGCCTTCCGCGACGCGCTGGGCCCTGCCCCCGCGCATTGATGTACCATGCTTCGGCGCGGTGCCGCCGGTGCCGCTTCGCCCGATGTCCTGAAGGCTCGAGGACGGCATGAACGACGAAGTGTCCCGCTGGCGGCGTCCCCGGCCGTGGATCGCGCTGGTCGCGGTCGTCGTCGCACTCGTCTTCCTCTATTTCTACCAGCCCTTCGAGACCTACCTGCTGGAGCACATCCCGGGCATCCATTTCAGCAACGTCCTGTTCTGGTTCGCCTCGCTCGTCGGCGTGGTCGCCTACGTCATCGCCCACTGGCAGTCCTTCCGCGGCCAGGTGTTCCGCGACGGCGGGGAGCTCGACGCGGCCGCGCTCGTGTACGACACGCTCCAGATCGCGATCCTCGTCGCGGTCATCTTCTTCGCGGGAGCGATCATCCAGGCCATCGAGATGCTGAGCGAGCAGCTCATGATGCCCGCCGGCGATGCTGGCGGAACGGCCGTCGAGGTCGGATTCGGCGCGCGCATCGTCAGCATCGTGGTGATGGTCATTCTCGCCATCCTCTTCTACCTGCTGCACCACCTCGTGCGGGCGCTGCGCACCGGCTGGCGCCCGCGCCGGCCCCCGCCCCGAGCCGGTTCCGATCGCTCTCGCCCGCCCTCCACGGACGCCGGCGCGAGGGGCTAGCTCCATCTTCGCGATCGCATGGCGAGCCGTCTTGGAATAGACGTCGGGGGCACGTTCACCGATCTCCTGCTCTTCGACGACGAGTCCGGACGGATCTCGCTGCACAAGACCCCGTCCACCCCGGAGGACCAGTCGGTCGGCATCCTGATCGGGGTGCGCGGCGTCCTCGAGCGCAGCGGCGAGTCGGCCGGGAAGGTGTCCAGCCTGCTGCACGGCACGACCGTGTCCACGAACATCGTTCTCGAGGAGAAGGGCGCGAAGGTCGGCCTCCTCGTCACCGCGGACTTCGAGCAGATCCTGCATCTCGCCCGCTCCCAGACCCCCGGACCGCTCGCGGGCTGGATGATCATGCAAAAGCCCGATCCACTTGCCGATCTCGAGCACACCCGGGGCGTTCCGGAGAGAATGAGCGCACGGGGCGAGGTGGTGACTCCTCTCGACGAGGGGCGGGCGCGCGCCGCGATCGAGGAACTCGTCTCCGCCGGGGTCGAGTCGATCACGGTCTCCCTCCTCCACGCGTACGCGAACCCTGCGCACGAGCGGCGGCTCGCGGAGCTCGTGCGCGAGCGGGCGCCCGAGCTCTCCGTCACCATCGCCTCGGACATCCTTGCCGAGTTCCGCGAGTACGAGCGGACCCTCGTCGCGGTGATGAACGCGTACGTCGGGCCGAGCATGCGTCGCTACCTCGGCCACTTCGAGGAGAAGCTCCGCGAGGTCGACTTCAGCCCCCACGTCCACATCGTGCGCTCCGACGGAGGCCTGATGAGCGTCGCGCACGCGGCCGAGTCGCCGGTTCACACCATGCTTTCGGGGCCGGCGGGCGGGGTGTCGGGCGCCGCCTTCCTCGCCTCCCTCGCGGGCCACCCCGACGCCCTCGGATTCGACATGGGGGGGACATCCACGGACGTCTCCCTCATCCAGGACGGGAAGCCCACCATCTCGCGCCAGACCTCGCTCGGCTACTACCCCATCAAGGTGCCGTCGGTCGAGGTGCACAGCGTCGGCGCGGGGGGCGGCTCCATCGCCCACGTGCCGATGACCGGGGCGCTGCGGGTGGGTCCGGAGAGCGCGGGGGCGCGGCCCGGTCCGGCGTGCTACGGCCGGGGCGGAGACCGGCCGACGGTGACGGACGCGAACGTGGTGCTCGGCCGGCTCCCGCCCTCGCTGCTCGGCGGCGAGATGCAGCTCGACGTCGCGGCGGCCGAGGAGGCGGTGGGGAAGACCGCCCGGGCGCTCGGACTCGACGTGCACCAGGCCGCCCAGGGGATTCTCGACATCGTCAACGAGAACATGTTCGGGGCGTTGCGGCTCGTCACCGTGCAAAAGGGCCTCGACCCGCGCGACTTCGCCCTCGTCGCGTTCGGCGGGGCGGGGCCGCTGCACGGGAACGCGATGGGGATCCTCGCCGGGTGCTACCCGGTGATCGTCCCGCCCACTCCGGGCGTGCTCTCCGCCCTCGGCTTCCTCTACTCGGACATCAAGAACGAATTCGCCCACACTCTCATCCGCACCATGGACGAGGTCCGGTCCGAGGAGGTGGCGGACGCGCTCGCCGGGCTCGGCGAGGAGGCGCGGGGGTGGCTCGGGAACGAAGGGGTGCCGGCGGACCGGCAGTCCATCGCCTTCGAGCTCGACGTGCGCTACTTCCGCCAGGGGTACGAATTCGCGATCCCGGTGGACCCGGAGGTGCTCCGGGCGGGACGGCTCGCGGAAGCGGCAGAGCGATTCGGCGACCTGCATGAGCGCCAGTACGGCTTCCGCCTCGACCAGCCGGTGGAGCTCGTGAACGCGCGGGCGGTCGCGGTCGGTCGGGTGGTCAAGGTGGAGTTTCCGCGCTTCGAGAGCGAGGGGCCGGACCCTGCCGCCGCGGTGACCGGCCGGCACCCGGTGTTCTTCGACGGACAGTTCATGACGACGAACGTCCACGACCGGGACAGGCTCCGGCCGGGGAACCGGATCTCCGGCCCGGCGGTGATCACCCAGCGCGACTCGACCACCGTGATCCATCCCGGTCACGAAGGGGAGGTCGACCCCCATCTCAACATCCTGATCCGCCCCTCGGGCAGCAGGGGCGGATAGCGCCCGGACTCCTCGAGGGGCCCCGATCCTTACGGATGAGTCAAGTTTGCGAGGCGGTTTCATGAACGAGACGCACGAGCCCGCTACCAAGGGAAATGCTCGCATTTCTCCCTGCATGGCGGGTTGGGGGTTCGCGCGTAACCGGGTGGCTTCGAACCGGTCTCGTTGGTCCGGGGCGCAGCCTCGCCAGGTTCGGGAACCCGCCGAGGCTTGACCGCTCTGCCCGATCCTGCCACGGTTTCGGTTCCTGTTTTGACTCGAGGCGCCATCGGAATCCTCGAGATCGGGAGAGCGTAAATGGCGACACTACACGAATCGGGACGGACCATCTCGCTCGACGAGATGCTTCGATCGAGCCGCGAACAGTTCGACCGGCTCTTCGAGGATGCCGGGAACCGCGCCCCGGCCAACGGCAACGGCGCAAGCGGCAACGGGCGGGACGGGACGGCGGCTGCGCCTCCCGGCCGCGGCGCGGCGGGCAACGGTGCCGCCGCTTCCTCGGCCGCGGCGCGATCCGCGTCGAACGGGAGCGGCGCGGCGGATCGGTCCCGGCCGCTGCCGGCGACCGCCCCGGACCGGCTCGGCGCGGCCGCGCCGGGCACGGCTTCGGCTTCCCCCCGGGCGGCCCGTCCCCGGCGCGCGCCGGACACCGCCCTCGATCCGATCACCCTCGACCTCATCGAGAACGCGCTCCGCAACGCCCGCCACGAAATGGACGCGGTGCTGTTCCGGTCCGCGATGTCCCCCGTCATCCGCGAGCAGCACGACGAGTTCCCGATGATCACCGACGCGGCGGGCCGGATGATCGTCGGGCAGTTCGGCTCCTACATCTCCGAGATGCTCGCCGAGCAGGCGTTCGAGCTCGCCCCGGGGGACATCATCCTGCAGAGCGATCCCTACAAGTGCGGCGGCGCGATCAGCCACATCAACGACTGGATGGTGCTCCTTCCGGTCTTCCACCAGGGGGAGGTCATCGGCTTCAGCTCGATGTTCGGGCACATGATGGACGTCGGCGGTCCGATCCCGTGCAGCATGCCGACCGCCGCGACCTCGATCTACGGCGAAGGGCTGCGCATCCCGCCCGTCAAGATCTACGAGGGGGGCAAGCTGAATCGCGCCGCCCTCGACATCATCATGAACAACACCCGCACGCCGGAGATGAACCTGAGCGATCTCATGGCGATCATCGCGGGCTGCCGGGCCGGCGAGCGGCGGGTCATCGAGATCTGCGAGCGCTTCGGGGCGGACGTCTACCGGCGCGCGTGCACCGCCCTTCTCGAGCGGACCGAGCGGGCGATGCGCAAGCTCATCGTCCAGAACCTGCCCGAGGAGCCGCAGACCTTCGAGGACTTCATCGACGACGACGGGTGCGGCAACGGACCGTTCAAGCTCAAGCTCACCGTCTGGCGCGAGGGCGAGCATGCGTTCTTCGACTGGACGGGGACCTCGCCGCAGGCCCCCGGCCCGGTGAACTTCTATCTCCACGAGGGGATGTTCAAGATGTTCATCGGGGTCTACATGATCATGGTGTTCGACCCCCAGATCCTGTTCAACGACGGGTTCTACGACATCATCCACGTCACCCTGCCGAAAGGGTCGCTCCTGCATCCGGACTTTCCCGCTCCCCTCGGCTCGCGCACCCACGCGCTCGCCCGGCAGTTCGACGTGCTCGGGGGCGCGCTCAGCCGGAACGCCCCGGAGATGGCGACCGCCGCCGGGTACGGCTCGAGCCCGCACTTCCTCTACTCCGGAAAGGACTCGGAAGGCCGGCCGTTCCAGCTCATGGAGATTCTCTACGGCGGAATTCCCGGGCGGCCGGTCGGGGACGGAATGGACGGGCACTCGTGGTGGCCGCTCTTCGAGAACATCCCCTCCGAGTACCTCGAGAGCTACTACCCGATGCGCATCGAGGGCTATCGGTCCATTCCCGACACCGGCGGGCCGGGACTGCACCGGGGCGGAAACGGGGTGGAGAAGGTCTACCGGCTGCTCGAGGACGGCGAGGTCTCGATTCACGACGACCGCCACCTCACCCAGCCGTGGGGAATCCTCGGGGGACGGCCCGGCGCCTGCTCGGAGAAGTGGCTGGTCCGGACGGACGGAAGCCGCGAGAGGCTGCCGTCCAAGATCGACAACGTGCGGGTGGCGCCGGGCGACCGGATCGTGTTCCGGACCGCGGGCGGCGGCGGCTGGGGCGACGCGCTCGAACGCGAGCCCGCCGCTGTGCGCCGCGACGTGGTGCGGGGGCTCCTCACCGCGGAGGCGGCCCGGGCGGGCTACGGTGTCGCGCTGAACGGGCCGGGGCACGAGGTCGACCGGGCGGCGACGGACGACGCCCGCGCGCGCCTGCGCCGCGAACGCGGTACGCTTCCCACCTTCGATTTCGGCGAGCGGCCGGAGGCTTGGGCCTGACGCGGTTCCGAACGGCAATCGCATCGGCTCCGGCGCGATAGCGCCCGCGACGAATCAGAGCCAGGTCACGAACACGGATCAATCAATGGAAACCATCATCACCCTCGTCGTGCTGGCGATCGTCATCATCGCCATCCTCTACGTGATCTCGATATGGGTCTACAAGCGGGCGCCGGCGAACGTGGGGTTCATCCGCACCGGTTTCCTCGGGACGAAGGTCTCGCTCGGCAAGGGCGCCGTCGTCCTCCCGGTGTTTCACGAGGTCACCTGGGTCTCCCTCGAGACCCTGAAGCTCGTCGTGAGCCGGGCGCGCGAGCAGGCGGTCCTCACCTCGGACAAGATCCGGGTGGACGTGGTCGCGGAGCTCTACACCCACGTCGGACACACCACCGACGACCTCCTGACCGCCGCCCGCAGCCTCGGGGAGCGGACCTTCGACGCGGAGCGGGTCCGGAACCTCCTCGAGGCCAAGGTGGTGAGCGCCCTGCGCAGCTACGCCGCGACCAAGACCCTGGACGAGCTCCACGAGAACCGTGACTCCTTCGCGCGCGAGATCCGCACCAACGTCACCGAGAGCTTCAGCGCGAACGGTCTCGTCCTCGAGGAGGTCACGATCGTCGCCCTTGAGCAGTCGGGGCGCGAATTCTTCAAGACCGACAACGTGTTCGACGCCGAGGGACTCAAGATCATCACCGAGATCACCTCGAACGCGCGCCGCACCGTGCACAACACCGAGAAGCGCACCACGGTCGCGATCCGCCAGCGCGACCTCGATGCCCAGCTCGAGCTCTTCGAGATCGAGCGCCAGGAAGCGTTCGCCCGCGCGCAGCAGGACAAGGAGATCTCGAACGAGCAGGCCCTCCAGGTGGGCCAGAAGCAGATCTACGTGCTCGACCAGCGCATGGCGGTGGAGACGAAGGAGATCGACAACGAGAAGGACATCGAACGGATGCGGACCGAGCGCGACGTCGCGGTCACCGAGGAGGCCCGGCGTCGCGAGGCGGCCGGCATCGAGAAGGATCTCGCCATCGAGCGGAACCGGCGCGACCGCGACATCGCCCTCATCGAGAAGGCGAGCGAGCAGGAGCTCGCGGACGTGCGGCGCGACCTCGCCCTGGAGAAGGCGCGCAAGGACCGCCAGATCGAGCTCATCGAGAAGGCGCGGGAGGAGGAGCTCGCGGACATCGCGCGCGGACTCTCGCGCGAGAGCGCCGAGAAGGACCGGGACATCGAGCTCGCGACGAAGGAGCGCGAGCGCCAGCGCGCCGACATCGAACGGATCACCGCGGTGACCGAGGCGGAGGAGGCGGCGCGCGCCCTGCGGCACCGGGCGCAGGAGGAGGCGAGCCTCGCGATGCGCGCCCGCTCCCTCGAGACCCGCCTCGCGATGCTCGACCTCGACAAGCAGGAGGCGTTCGCGGCGGCCCGGCAGGACCAGGAGGTGTCCGACGAGCAGACCCGGATCCTCTCCGCCAAGCAGCGCTTCATCCTCGAGCAGCGCCTCGAGGTGGAACGCGAGGAGATCCGCACCGCGCAGGAGGTGGAGCAGGCCGGGATCGCGAAGTCGATCGCCATCCTCGAAGACACCGAGCGGCGCGAAGCGGCCGAGATCCGGCGCACCCTCGCGCGCGAGCAGGAGGAGCGGGATCGGGAGATCGCGCTCGCGGCCAAGGGCGAGGAGCTCGACCGGGCCGAGGTGCAGCGCCGGCGCCTGCGCGAGCAGGAGGAGCGGGATCGGGAGATCGCCCTCGTCGCCAAGGAGGAGGCGCTCGATCGGGCGCGGGTGCAGCGCGTGCGCTCGGTGGAGCTCGAGGAGCGCGAGCGCGAGATCGCGGTGATCGAGAAGGAAGGCGATCGCGAGCGGGCCGACATCCGCCGCTTCCTCGCGCGCGAGCAGGAGGAACGGGATCGGGAGATCGCGGTGGCGGCGAAGACCCGCGAGCTCGAGGTCGCCGAGTCGGAGCGGCTCGAGGCGACGGCGGCGCGCCGGCGTGCCCAGTCGGCGGCCGACTCCGTGCCCCTCGTCGCGGCCGCGGAACGGCAGAAGGAGATCGACCGCATCGAGGCCGAGGCGGGCGCGGGCGCGCGCGAGATCGGCGAGGCGGCGAAGGCCCGGATCACGCGCATGCACATGGTGACCCAGTCCGAGGCACGGCGCGAGGCGGCCGCCGAGGAGGCGGAGGCGACCCTCGCGCGGGCGCGGGCGGCGAGCGAGTCGCAGCAGATCCAGGCCGTCGGCATCGAGCGCGAGGCCGGCGCGCGGGGCCGGGCGGAGATGGAGATCGAGACCCTTCGGGTGGTCAATACCGAGCGGATGTTCGAGGCGGAGGCGAGGGGGCTCGAGACCAAGGCGGGCGCGCTCAAGAAGTACAACGAGGCCGCGACGTTCCTCGAGCTCGCGAAGATGCACATCGAGGCGGAGCGCGACGTTCACATCGACCAGGCGCGGGCGATGGGCGGCGCCCTCGCCCAGGCCCAGATCCGGATGTACGGGGGCGGGGCGGACGGAACCATGGACACGATCCGCGGGCTGTTCACCTCGGGCTTCGGGCTCGGGGAGATCCTGGAAGGGGTTGCCCAGGGGATGCCGGACGGGCTCCGCGACCGCCTCGCGCGCAACGGTGTCCGCGGCCTCTTCGGCCGCCCGAACGAGCCGCTCGCGTTCCGACAGGGCGTGGAGCGGCTGGAGGCGCTGGCCGACGCCGCCCTCGGCGAGGATCGCTCCGTGCCGCTCTCGGAGGCGCTCGAGAAGCTGACCGCGGAGGCGGGAGAAGACGCCGCCGCGCGCGCTGCGGTGGGCGTGCTCTCGGCCCTCAACCAGCAGGGCTACTTCGACGACGTGCCGTTCGAGACGGTGTGGTCGCTCGTGCAGGCGACGGCCCACGCGATGGACGAACAGTAGACGGCCACGGCCGTGGCGCAGGGCGAACCGGCAATTCAGGCCGCCCCGGGGGCCACGGAAGAGGACGCGAGCGGCCTGCTTCCGGCCAGCGGGCCGGGGTGCCCGGACGTGGCCCTTCGCAACGTCTCGAAGACGTTCGGCGAGGACACCCGTGCGGTCATCGACTTCTCGGCCGACTTCGTGCACGGCGAATTCGTGTCGATGCTCGGACCGAGCGGCTGCGGCAAGACCACGCTGCTGCGCATGATCGGGGGGCTCGAGGACGCCACCGAGGGGCGCATCTACATCGCGGGGCAGGAAGTCACCGACCTCCCGCCCTCGCAGCGCGATACCGCGATGATGTTCCAGAGCTTCGCGCTCTTCCCCCACCGCACCGTGTTCCAGAACGTCGAGTTCAGCCTCAAGATGAAGGGCATGAACCCGGAGGAGCGGACGCGCCGGGTGTGGCAGATGCTCGAGATGGTGAGCCTCGCGGAGCTCGCCACGCGCCGGCCGAGCGACCTGAGCGGCGGGCAGCAGCAAAGAGTGGCGCTTGCCCGCGCCCTCATCGGCGAGCCCACCGTGCTCCTCCTCGACGAGCCGCTCGGGGCGCTCGACTACAACCTTCGCCAGCAGATGATGGTGGAGCTCAAGAAGATCCAGCGCGAGACGGGGATCACCTTCGTGATGGTCACCCATTCGCAGCAGGAAGCGATGTCGATGGCCGACAAGGTCATCGTCATGAGCGATGCGGTCGTCCAGCAGATCGGGACCTCGCGCGAGATCTACGAGCATCCCCGCACGAGGTTCGTCGCCGAGTTCATCGGCAACAACAACATCATGCCGGGGACCATCCGTTCGCACAGCGGCTCGCTCGTCTTCGTCGAGAGCTTCGGGCAGGTGTTCTACGTCCGCGCCCCGGACGACGGCGAGGCGGTTCCGGTCGGGCGCGACGCGTGGTTCTCGGTGCGGGCGGACCTCATGGCGACCGGCGGGCGGCCGGACCTCGCCAACCGCATCGAGGGCACCTACGTGACCACCGAGTTCCTCGGCTCCCTCGAGACGGACGTGTTCGAGGTCGCCCCCGGTCACTACGTGCACGTCGAGCAGCACCGCTCGGCGAGCGACCGCTCCTACGATCCGGGGGAGCGCGAGACGATCTCCTGGGCGGCCAACGCCGGCGTCCTGCTCGTCCGCTGAACGCTCTCGTCCCGTGTCTCGTTCCGCAGCCGTCGGCCGCGTCTCCCCCTCCCGCGGCATCCGGGTTCGTCATTTAGGGAAGTGCGCAGCGGACAAGCCGCGATCCCGGGTCGGGAATGCCCCGGCAGCGACCGCGACCGGCCGGTGGGTTCCTCCGCCGCGGTTCAGGATCCCCGCAACTCGGGGAAGTACGTGGCGTAGAAGCCTCGGTCCCGCGTCAGGAACGCATCGGAAACCGCGACTGCGTGGGCACCAATCAGAAAATCGGAGATGATTCGCTTCCGTGGCCCTCCGGCCTGGCGATAGCGCATCCAGCGCCGCCCGGCTTCGTATGCGATTGCGGAATCGACCGGAGAGGTCGGCGCGTTGATGTCTCGAAGTGCGGCATCGAGCGTGGCGCGGTCACGGAATGCCGGGGCCAGCTCGGCGTAGACGATGTCGCAGACGAGGATGGCACCCGCGTCATACGCCGCGCGCAGCCGCTCTCTCGATTGTTCGCCGTGGCACGGGTCGGCGAGGAACACGTCGAGCAGAATGCTCGTGTCCACCGCCGTCATCACCGCCCGCGGATCTCCTCGAGATACTCGTCCGTGCTGCCGCCGCCATCGAGCAGTCCGTAGACGCGTTCGACCGGATGCCTGGCCGCCGTTCTCTTGTGGATGAGCAGACCCTCGGGAGTGGGGGTCATCTCGACCTCCACGTTGTGATTCATCCCGAAGCGGTCTCTCAAGGCTTTGGGAATCGTGATCTGGCCCCGTTCGGAGATTCGCATGAGAGTCAGAGTATGAAAAACGGATTCGGAAAATCGTACAAAGTCGTGACGCGATCTGCAACCGCCTTCGAGGCGCGAGAGAGAGGTCACGGCGGCGAGCACCATCGGTACGTTCCGCGATCGGAGAGAGCCGGGCGTGCCTCGGTCCCGTGGTCTCCGTGGGTCCGGTTGCGAGGTGACCTCGTCCAATCGAGGTGACGAAGCGCCTGGCGCATTCCAATTCGGCGCGTAGTGCGGTAAGTGTGCACCGCAGCCTTCACCCTTCCCGCGGTCCCCTGGAGCCAGGAAATGAATGCCATCCGCAGTCTCGTCGTCGCGCTCGCGGTCATCGCGATGCCGCTCGGTGCAACCGGCCAGCCTCGGGCCGAAGAAGCCGAGCGCGCGGACGTCCGGGCATTCCTCACCCTGATCGCCGGTGGAGTGACCGAGCTGGCGGGCGCGATGCGTCGGATCGAGTCGACGTGGAAGCCTTCGTACCTGCCGATGGCCCTCGAGGTAATCCGTTTCGCCCGCGAGCGGGGAGTCGCCGCCGCCCTCATGGGAATCATGGAGCGCGAGTTCGGAGTCTCGCACGGTTACGACCACGGGGAGTGGCAGCGCGAGATGTGGAATGCGCCCGCAGCGCGACACCCGCGCTACGCCGCCTTCAAGGGTGCGCTCTACGCCTACATCGATCCGCGTTTCGCGGCGTACTTCGACGAGGCCGGCGAGCCGCTCATCCGGCTGGACGAGATCGTGTGGGGCGGCGTCCGGCAGGACGGCATCCCGCCGCTTCGGAACCCCTCGATGCTCGCGGCGGCGGATGCGGAGTACCTCGAGGACGACAACGTCGTGTTCGGCGTCTCGGTCAACGGAGATTCCCGAGCCTATCCGAAACGCATCCTCGCCTGGCACGAGATGTTCGTCGACACCGTCGGAGGCGTGCCGGTCGCGGGCGTCTACTGCACGCTCTGCGGAACCGTGATCCTCTTCCACACCGAGCACGACGGCGTGAATCACGCGCTCGGCACGAGCGGGTTCCTCTACCGTTCGAACAAGCTCATGTACGACCAGGCCACGCAGTCGCTGTGGAGCACGATGCGGGGAACGCCGGTCCTCGGGCCGCTTGCCGGGAGCGGCATCGTGCTCGACCGCGGCAGCGTGGTGACCACCACCTGGGGCGAGTGGCGGCGGCGCCATCCGGACACCCGGGTTCTGTCGCTCGAGACCGGCCACGAACGCGACTACTCCGAAGGGGCCGCATACCACGACTACTTCGCGACCGACGACCTGATGTTCCAGGTCCCGGCCCTCGACACCCGACTGAAGAACAAGGACGAGGTGTTCACGGTGCTCCTCGCCGAACATCGCGACCATCCGGTCGCGTTCGCGGCCGACTTCCTCGCCGCGAATCCCGTCCATCACGATGCGATCGAGAGCACCGCGCTCGTCGTGCTCACCGACCCCTCGGGGGCCAACCGGGCCTATGCGAGCAAAGAGGTGACGTTCACCGGATACGACGGCGACCGGAGGGTGGAGGACAGCTCCGGCACGATCTGGACCCTGGGCGAGCAGGCCCTTGCCGCGGAAGACGGCCGCGAGCTCGCGCGCATCCCGGCGCAACGGGCCTTCTGGTTCGGGTGGTACGCCGCATTCCCGCACACCCGTCTCGTGCGCTAGCCCGCCGGGGGCGGCCGCTTCCGTCAAGGATTCCCTTTCGAGGGAACGCGATGACGCTCTCCGCGCGGTGCCGTTCCACCAACTGCGCCGCACCGGAGCATTCGCTGGAGCGGGGCGGCCTTGGGGAGAGCGGTTGAAGGAGCGGGGCGCTCGCGCCGTGACCGGGGAGGGAAACCCGTGCCGGGACGACCGGATGATCGCGCGACCGAGACAGTTCGCCCGTGATTGGCTGAATCTCGCGCCGGCCATGTCGCGTTTGCGTCGAAGGTATAGGAAATTCCCTCGATATGTGGCAAATTTGAGCGTTCGTTTGCCGCGCGGAGGCAAGCTCGCGGCCGGCGCATTCGAACGATACGCGGGCCGCGCGCAGACCGCTCCGGCTCGGACCCCAACCCGAGGAAGCTCAAGACAGGACCCGCGAAGTGCCGCTACCCGCTCCCCAAGGACTCTACGACCCTTCCCACGAGCACGACTCGTGCGGCATCGGCTTTGTCGTGGCCATCCGCAAACGCGCGCGCCAGCACCCCCCGCCCCTCCCCACGCGCGCGGCGCGTGCGCCATCGGCTGCGCCGGGGCCACCCGCACCCGCGCGAGCCACGACATCGTGCGCCAGGGGATGCAGCTTCTTTGCAACGTCACCCATCGCGGCGCGGTCGGGGCGGACCCGCTCGCCGGCGACGGCGCCGGAATCCTCATTCAGGTTCCCGACCGGCTGCTGCGCGAGGAGTGCGCGACGCTCGGCTTCGAGCTGCCCGCGCCGGGCCGCTACGGGGTGGGCATGTTGTTCCTTCCGAAGGAAGATGCCGCGCGCCGCGCCTGCGAGGACGCGTTCGCCGAGGTCGTCGCGGCGGAAGGCCAGACCCTCCTCGGCTGGCGGGACGTCCCCGTCGATTCCTCCGTTCTCGGCGAGAGCGTCAAGCCCAACGAACCGCGAATCCGGCAGTTGTTCATCGGTCGGGGGCCGGGCTGCGCGGACGTCGACTCCTTCGAGCGCAAGCTCCTCGTCATCCGCAAGGTGATGCCGAGCGCGGTCGGGGACCGGGGGTTCGGGGGCGCCGGCTTCTACGTCGCCACTCTCTCCGCCCGCACCGTCTGCTACAAGGGCATGGTGCTCGCGAAACGGCTCGACACCTATTTCCCCGACCTGGTGGACGAGCGCACGGAGTCCGCCCTCGCCCTCGTGCACCAGCGTTTCTCCACCAACACCTTCCCTTCCTGGGAGCTCGCCCATCCGTTCCGGTTCCTGTGTCACAACGGGGAGATCAACACCGTTCGCGGGAACATCAACTGGATGAACTCGCGCCGCCACGGGATGAGCTCGCCGCTTCTCGGCGACGACCTCGACAAGCTGTGGCCGATCATCCGTGAGGGCATCTCGGACTCCGCTACGTTCGACAACGCACTCGAGCTGCTGGTCGCCGGTGGCTACTCGCTCGCCCACGCGATGATGCTGATGATTCCCGAGGCGTGGCAGGACAACCCGCTGATGGACCCCGCCCGCCGGGCGTTCTACGAGTATCACGCGGCGCTCATGGAGCCCTGGGACGGCCCCGCCGCGATCGCGTTCACCGACGGGCGCCAGATCGGGGCGACCCTCGACCGCAACGGCCTTCGTCCCGCCCGCTACGTCGTGACCGACGACGACCGGCTGATCATGGCGTCCGAGGTCGGCGTGCTCGACATCCCCGAAGCGCGGATCGTCCGCAAGTGGCGGCTTCAGCCGGGAAGGATGCTGCTCGTCGATCTCGAGCAGGGACGCATCATCGGCGACGAGGAGCTCAAGGCGGAGCTCGCCGCGTCGCATCCCTGGCAGCGCTGGCTCGACGAGACCCAGATCCGCCTCCGCGACCTCCCCGCCAACGGCCATGCCGAGCCGGCCGCGAACGAGCCCCTCCTCCAGCGCCAGCAGGCATTCGGCTACACCCGCGAGGACATCGAGTTCCTGATGGCGCCGATGGCCGAGAACGCGGAGGAGGCGGTCGGGTCGATGGGCGCGGACAATCCGGTCGCGGTGCTCTCCGCGCGCCCCAAGCCGCTCGCGAACTATTTCCGGCAGAACTTCGCCCAGGTCACCAACCCGGCCATCGATTCGATCCGCGAGCAGCTCGTGATGTCGCTCATCTCGATCATCGGACCGCGCCCGAACCTGCTGGATCTCGACGAGAGGGGCACCCAGGGCAGGGTCGAGGTGGAGCAGCCGGTCCTCACCAATCGCGACCTGCAGACCATTCGGGAGATCGAGCAACACACCGGCGGGCGCTTCCGCTCGCGCACCATCGACATCTGCTATCCGGCGGAGCGGGGGGCGGCCGGGATGGAAGCGGCCCTCGACCGGGTCTGCGCCGAAGCCGAGGAGGCGGTGCGCGGGCACTACAACATCCTCATCCTCTCCGATCGCTCGGTGGATTCCTTCCACGTGCCGATCCCGTCGCTGCTCGCGACCGCTGCCGTCCACCACCACCTGGTGCGGGCGGGGCTGCGCACCGAGACGGGGCTCATCGTGGAATCGGGCGCGGCCCGCGAGGTCCACCACTTCAGCACCCTCGCCGGCTACGGCGCCGAGGCGGTCAACCCCTGGCTTGCGTACGAGACCCTGGCTTCCCTCGCCCGCGAGAAACGGCTGAACGCGCCCTACGAAGAGCTTGAGGCCCACTTCATCAAGGCGGTCGGCAAGGGGCTGCTCAAGGTGATGGCCAAGATGGGCATCTCGACCTACCAGTCCTACTGCGGCGCACAGATCTTCGACGCGGTCGGGCTCTCGAGCCGGTTCGTCGAGAAGTACTTCACCGGGACCGCGACCCGGGTCGAAGGCATCGGCATCGAGGAGATCGCGACCGACGCGATGCGCCGCCACGAAGAGGCGTGGGGCGACGCGCCGCTTTTCCGCAACGCCCTCGACGTCGGTGGCGACTACGCGTTCCGGGTGCGGGGCGAGGCCCACATGTGGACGCCGCAGTCGATCTCGAAGCTCCAGCACGCGGTGCGCGGCGAGCGCTTCGACACCTTCCGGGAGTTCACCGCCCTCATCAACGAGCAGAGCGAGCGCCTGCTCACCCTGCGCGGGCTCTTCGACTTCCGGTTCCCGGAGGCCGCGGGCGGTGCCGTCCCCATCGACGAAGTGGAGTCCGCGGCCTCCATCGTCAAGCGTTTCTCGACCGGCGCGATGTCCTTCGGTTCGATTTCCTACGAGGCGCACACCAACCTCGCAATCGCGATGAACCGGATCGGGGGACGCTCGAATACCGGCGAGGGCGGGGAGCTGTCCGACCGGTACAAGCTGCTCCCGAACGGCGATTCCATGCGTTCGGCGATCAAGCAGGTCGCCTCCGGGCGTTTCGGCGTCACCACCGAGTACCTGGTGAACGCCGACGAGCTCCAGATCAAGATCGCGCAGGGGGCCAAGCCCGGCGAAGGCGGGCAGCTTCCCGGCCACAAGGTCGACCGGACGATCGCTCGCGTTCGTTACTCGACCCCGGGGGTGGGCCTCATCTCCCCGCCGCCGCACCACGACATCTACTCGATCGAGGACCTCGCGCAGCTCGTGTACGACCTGAAGACCGTGAACCCCGAGGCCCGGGTCAGCGTGAAGCTGGTGTCCGAGGTCGGCGTCGGCACGGTGGCGGCCGGCGTGTCCAAGTGTCACGCGGACCACGTCACCATCGCCGGACACGACGGCGGCACGGGAGCGAGTCCCCTCACGTCCATCAAGCACGCCGGCTCGCCGTGGGAGATCGGGCTCGCCGAGACCCATCAGACCCTCGTCCTCAACGCGCTTCGCGGGCGCATCGCGGTGCAGGTGGACGGCGGGATCCGCACCGGGCGGGACGTGGTCATCGGGGCGCTGCTCGGCGCCGACGAGTTCGGCTTCGCGACCGCTCCCCTCGTCGCGAGCGGCTGCATCATGATGCGCAAGTGCCACCTCAACACCTGCCCGGTGGGGGTCGCGACGCAGGATCCGGTGCTCCGCGCCCGGTTCACCGGCCAGCCCGAGCACGTCATCAACTACTTCTTCTTCGTGGCCGAAGAGGTGCGCGAGCTGATGGCGAAGCTCGGTTTCCGGAAGTTCGAGGAAATGGTGGGGCAGTCGCAGCGCCTCGACATGCGGCGCGCGATCGAGCATTCCAAGGCGCGGGGCCTCGACTTCTCCCGCATCCTGCACAAGCCGCAGGCCGCGCCCGGGGTGGCCATATTCAATTGCGAGGAGCAGGACCACGGCCTCGAGCGTTCTCTCGACCACGAGCTCATCCGCCGCGCCCGCCCGGCCCTCGAAGGGCACGGCCCGGTGCGCATCGACGTGGAGGTTCGCAACTCCCACCGCACCGTGGGGGCGATGCTTTCGGGGGAGATCGCCAAGCGCCACGGCCACGCGGGGCTGCCCGACGACACCATTCACATCCGGGCGCGGGGCACGGGCGGACAGAGCTTCGGCGCGTTTCTCGCCTGCGGGGTCAGCATCGAGCTCGAGGGCGACTCCAACGACTATGTCGGCAAGGGACTCTCGGGCGGACGCCTCGCCATATACCCTTCGCGCGAGTCGCCGCTCGTGCCCGAGGAGAACATCCTCATCGGGAATACGGTTCTCTACGGGGCGATCGCCGGGGAGTGCTACTTCCGGGGGGTCGCCGGCGAACGGTTCGCGGTCCGCAACTCCGGCGCCATCGCGGTGGTGGAGGGCGTGGGGGACCACGGCTGCGAGTACATGACCGGGGGCGTCGTGGTGGTGCTCGGCCGCACGGGACGCAACTTCGCGGCCGGCATGAGCGGCGGAATCGCCTATGTCTACGACGAGGACGGGGACTTCGCGGTTCGCTGCAACACCTCGATGGTGGAGCTCGACACCATCCGTCGCGACGGTGACGTGCCGGCGGCGGGCTCGGAAGCGGCGGGACGCGCCGACTACCACCCGGACATGACCCGGTTCGACGAAGCGCGCCTTCGGGGGCTCATCGAGCGCCATCTCCACTATACCGGGAGCGACGTGGCGCGCCGCATGCTCGCGGACTGGGAGAACCGGATCGGGCGATTCGTCAAGATCATGCCGGTCGACTACCGGCGTGCGCTCGAGGAGCGGAGGCGCGAGGAGGCAGTGGATCTCCCCCTCGCGGCAGCCGCGCTCTGATGGGCAAGCCCACCGGGTTTCTGGAGTACGAGCGCCAGGATCGGACCTACCTCCCCGTCGAGAAACGGGTCCGGAACTGGCGCGAGTTCATCGTCGAGCTCCCGGACGAGGACCTCGGCCGCCAGGGCGCGCGGTGCATGGACTGCGGCATACCCTTCTGTCACGACGGCTGCCCGGTCAACAACATCATTCCCGACTGGAACCACCTCGTCTTCGAGTCGCGGTGGCGCGCGGCGCTCGAGGTCCTGCACTCGACCAACAATTTCCCCGAGGTCACCGGCCGGATCTGTCCGGCGCCGTGCGAGGAAGCGTGCACGCTGAACCTCAACGACGATCCGGTCACCATCAAGACCATCGAGTGCTCGATTGCCGATCGCGGCTGGAGCGACGGATGGATCACGCCGCAGCCGGCCTCACGGCGGACCGGGCGCAGGGTCGCGGTGGTGGGTTCCGGTCCCTCCGGCCTCGCCTGCGCCCAGCAGCTCGCGCGCGCCGGACATGCGGTGGAGCTGCTCGAGAAGAACGACCGCATCGGCGGCCTGCTCCGCTACGGCATTCCCGACTTCAAGATGGAGAAGGAGATCATCGATCGCCGGATGCGGCAGATGGAGGCGGAGGGGGTCGAGTTCCGGGCCGGCGTGCACGTGGGAGTCGACGTCTCCGTGCACGCGCTCATCGAGGAATTCGATGCCGTGGTCCTTGCGGGCGGAGCGGAAGAGCCGCGCGACCTGCCGGTCGACGGTCGCGGCCTCGACGGCGTGCACTTCGCGATGGAATTCCTGCCCCAGCAGAACCGGCGGGTGGCGGGCGACGTGGTTCCGGAGGAGGTGGCAATAACCGCCGAAGGCAAGCACGTCGTGGTCATCGGGGGCGGCGACACGGGATCGGACTGCATCGGCACCTCCTTCCGGCAGGGCGCTCGGTCGGTCACCCAGCTCGAGATCCTGCCGCGTCCTCCGGATCAGGAGGAGAAGCTCCTGACCTGGCCGAACTGGCCGCTGCGATTCCGCACCTCGAGCTCTCAGGCGGAAGGGGCGGAGCGCGACTTCAGCGTTACGACGGGAACGATCCACGGCCGGGACGGCCGCGTGCGGGCGCTCGCGTGTTCGCGAATCGAATGGAAGCAGGACGGCCCCGGCTCGCGTCCGCAGATGGTCAAGGTCGAGGGCGGTGACTTCGAGCTTCCGGCCGATCTCGTCCTCCTCGCGATGGGCTTCCTGCATCCCGTGCACGAGGGCATGCTGGCCGATCTCGGGGTCGAGCTCGACCCGCGCGGCAACGTCCTCGCCGATACCAACGACTACCGCACCTCCGTGGACGGCGTGTTCGCCTGCGGCGACATGCGCCGCGGCCAGTCGCTCGTGGTGTGGGCGATTCGCGAAGGCCGCCAGGCGGCCCGCGCGGTCGACGAGCACCTGATGGGCCGCTCCGACCTCCCGCGCTGATTGCCCGCGGCGGTCGTGGAGACCGGTGCGGAGGGTGAGAAACAGCCGGACGGATTCGCCCGCCGGTGCCAAGAGTCCTGAACCCGAGTCCGGGCGAAGCGGGCGGCGCGCGCAGTCTGCTCGCCCCTTTCGCGGTTCGGAGCTTCCGCTTCCAGTGGGGCTCGGACGTTACGACCTCTTCCGGGTTCGAGATGGAGAACCTGATCCTCGGCTGGTTCGTCCTCGTCGAGACCGGTTCGCCATTCCTGCTGGCTGTCGTCGCCGCCATGCAGTACGGCGGTACCCTCCTCGCGCCCGGACTTGGCGTGGTGGCGGATCGCATGAGCCGCCGCACCCTGATTCTCTCCATGCGCGGGGCCCTCGCGCTCATCGCGGCCGCGGCCGCCGCGCTCGGACTCGCGGGACTGCTCGAGCCGTGGCATGCGTTCGTGATCGCCGGGCTCGGCGGGCTCCTGCGGCCACTCGACATGATGATGCGCTTCTCCCTCCTCGCCGACACCATCCCGTCGCGGCTCCTGATGAACGCGAGCGGGTTCCAGCGGCTTACCCTGGATGCCCCCAGAATCATCGGAGCTCTGGCCGGAGCGGGAATCATGGCCGCGTTCGGAGTGGGCCAGGCCTATGTGGCGGTAGCGGCGTTCTATCTCCTCGCGACCCTCATCGGTTTCGGGATCTCGCCCCCGCCGCTTGGCCGGGCCGAGCTGTCGGCCGGCTCGGCCGCGACCCGGTTCGCCGCCGAGTTCGGCCGCGGGCTCGCGTACATGCGGTCCTCGGAGAACATCCGCTTCCTGCTCTTTCTCGCTCTGTTGGCGAACCTCCTCGCCTTTCCGAGCGTTCTCGGACTCCTCCCCGCGGTCGCGAGAGACCTGTACGGAGTGGACGAGAACGGGCTCGCGCAGCTCATCGTGGCGTTCGCCGCCGGTGCGTTCATCGCCTCGACGGTCCTCGCGGTGACGCGGCTGCGGCCTCCGGCGACCGTGATGGCGGTCGGTCTCGCCGCGTGGCTCGGGCTGGTCGCGGCCCTCGCGTTCACCGGTTCCTTCGCCCAAGGCGTGGCGGTGCTGGTCCTGATCGGGTTCGCGCAGAGCCTTGGAATGACTTCCATGGGCGCGGTGCTGTTGATGGTGACCGCGCCCGCCTACCGGGGCCGGGTCATGGGGGTCCGGATGCTGGCGGTCTACGGCAACGCGGTGGGGCTCATCCTCGGGGGCGCCCTCATCGAATGGATGGGCGTCCGATTTCAGATGGTGGCGTTCGCGATCGCCGGGCTCGCACTGTTCGGCCTCGCGGTCGCCGCGACCCGCGGCCGCTGGGTCGGCGCGGCCGCCACGCAGCTCGGCGGCAGCTCGCATTGAACGCGCAAGCGTGGGTGGGCAAGTGAGCCTAGGCACGGGGCTGAGCTGCTTTCGCAGGGGGGTGGGACTCGCCCGGTCCAGGCCCCTGCGGCGATTCGTGTGGGGGCCCCTCGCGGTGAGCTTCGTCGCGATCTCGATCCTCCTCGTGTCGGGCCATGCATTGCTCGAAGAAGCGCGGGAATGGTTCGTCGCCCTGACGCCGGACTGGCTGGACTGGCTCGACGACGTGCTCGCGCCTCTGCTCTACCTGCTCGGGATAATCGCCGCCGGCTGGTTGTACGGGTTTGTCGCCGTGCTGCTCGCGAGCCCGTTCCTCGGCGCACTGTCCGCGCGTGCCGAGCGCGAGGAATTCGGCGCCGGACCGGACTTCGATGAGAACATGGGTCGCGCCATCGTGCGGGCGGCGGCCCGGGAAGGCCGGAAGCTCGCCTACCACCTGCCGCGGCTGATCGCGATGTTCGTGCTGACCCTGATTCCGGTCGTCAACGTGGCTGCGCCGGTGTTCTGGTTCGCCTTCGGTGCCTGGATGCTCGCCGTGCAGTTCGTGGATTTCGCGGCGGAAAATCGAGGGCTCGATTTTCGTGACACCGTAGCGCTCCTGCGAGCGAATCGTGTAGCGGCGTTCGGCCTCGGCGCCCCGGCCGCTCTGTTGCTGGCCGTCCCGTTCGCCGCCCTCGTCGTCATTCCTGCGGCGGTCTGCGGCGGCGCCGTCCTGTGGCGGCGGCTCGCCTGACGAACTCGACACCGACCGGCCAATCCCGAGACGCGAGCGGCCCGCCGACTTCCACCTCGGGACGGCTGCCCTCATGAAGGACGCCACGACGACGCATACCGGGCCACTCGGCCCCACCATCCACGTCCTCAAGGCCGATCCGGAGACCGTCGTGAAGCCGTTTCAACGCCGAGAGACTGAATCGAGCTCTCCGCGGGTGGGCGCGAAGGGCCGGCCTTCCCGGAGGCATCGGTAAGGGCTTGGCGACGTCGATCACGAATCCCGCGTTCGGCTCGTTTTCGGCACTGAATGCGGGCAACCTGCCGCGCCGGGGGGCGTGCTATTCTCGCCGCGACGGCCCGCGTGCCGCGGATCGCACTTGGCATCGTGGCGGTGCAGCGTCACGACGAGCCCGGTGAGCGACGCATGCCGCAGTCCCGGTGACGGGGCTGGCCGTTCGAACGCTTCGTTGAACGTGGATTCTCCACAATCGCGGCACTGGCCGACGGACGGAACGTCCGCGCGGATTTGGGTGCATGGGGAGAGTGACTTCAGTGCCTGCCATTGCCAAGTGGACCGCGATTGCAATGCTCGGGTTCCTGCTGTCGTGCGGCGGCGCAGATCCCGGGGATGACGATGCGGCCGGCCTCGGCGAGTACCGGCAGGCGAACGTTCTGTCCGAGGCGGAGGTCGGTCCGGCGAGCGTCGAGGTGCGGGAGGCGCATCGCGCGGCCCTCGCCATCTACGACGAGGCAGTGGCCTCCCGGGATCCGAAGCACCCGGGATACGGCCGGGCGCGCGAGGTTTGGGAGCCTCTCGCCGCCGCCGGCGACCCCGCTTCGACCTACCATCTCGGCATGCTGCACATGTTCGGGCTCGGTGGGGCGGACTTCGACCAATTGGTGGCCGTGCGGCTCATCGAGACCGCGGCGGAGAACCGTTTTCCTCCGGCCCAGACCTTCATGGCCCTGTTGGCGGAGCGTGGCGAGGGAATCATGGTGGCGGCGGACGAGACCCTCGCCCTCGAGTGGTACACGCACGGCGCGCGGGGCGGACATTGCGCAGCCGTCCGCCGCCTGGTTCGGGCCCACGAGAACGGAGAGCTCGGGGTCGCCGTGGACGCCGGAAAGGCGGACGAGTGGCGGTCGCGTCTCGACGGGTGCCGGAAGCGCTAGGTGCGGGGCACCGGCCGCCGAGCGTCGGTCGAATCGTCCTCGTCCGAATGGATTGCCCCAAGGACCCTTGGATGCCGAGACGCGCCGCCCGCGTGCCGAGGGGCGCAGTCGGGCGAGTACCTTGCCGGGCAGTTCCTGAACCTCACGTACAAGAGAACCGATGATGTCCATGAGATCTCTCTGCGTCTTCGCCGGCGCCCGCCCCGCGCGCGATTCCGACCACACGGAAGCCGCCCGCGCCGTGGCCCGGGCGGCCGCCGCCCGCGGTCTCGGGCTCGTCTATGGCGGCGGGGGCGGCGGGATGATGGGCGTGCTCGCCGAAGCCGCGATCGAGGCCGGCGTCCACATCGTCGGCGTCGCGCCGCGATTCCTCTCGGACCGCGAGGTGCTCGCGGCCGGGCTGAGCGAGCTGGTCATGGTCGACTCGATGGGGGAGCGCAAGGACGTGATGTTCGATCGGGCGTCCGCCTTTCTGACCCTGCCGGGCGGACTCGGGACCTACGACGAGCTGTTCGAGGTATTGAGCGGCAACTACCTGGATCTCATCGGAAAGCCGTGTGGCGTGCTCAACGTGAACGGGTACTTCGAGCCGCTCGTGGCGATGATCGACGGGGGTGTTCGCGCCGGGTTCATCGGACGGGGCGCGCGCGATGCAATGCTCGTGGACGGGGACGCGGAACGCCTCGTCTCTCGCCTGCTGGCGGCCGCGGCGCCCGCAGCACCGGCGGTGTCCGGATGAGCGGAGACGGCGTTCGGCCTGCGGGACGACCAGGGGCGCGGGTGCCGCTCGGCGCCTGGCGGCGAGGCTGAGTTACCCGGTGTTGCCGGACCGGGGCCTCTTCGCGTTCACCGCCGGCGTGCGCGGCCGGATCGCGTTCGCCGTCGCGGTCGGCCTTGCCGCCGCCCTCGTCGGGATCGGACGGTTCGCCGCCCTCGGCTGGCTGATTGCCGGCGTATTCGCGGGCGAGCCGCTCGAGTCGCTGGCCGCGAAGTTCGCGCTCGTCGGGGCGATCATGCTGCTCCGCGGGTGGCTCGAGTACTGGCGCAACATGATTGCGCACCGCACCGCCGCCCGGGTGCAGATGCACCTTCGCGAGCGCCTCTTCGACAAGGTCACCGAGCTCGGGCCCGCGTGGTTCGGCCTCGAGCGCACCGGGCAGGTGCTGGTATCCCTCGTCGAGGGGGTCGAGCAGCTCGAGACCTGGTTCGGCCAGTTCCTGCCCCAGCTCTGCGTGGCCGCGCTGACCCCGCTTCTCGTGTTCGCGTTTCTCGCCTTCCTCGACATTCCGGTCGCCCTGCTCCTCCTCGCCTTCGCCCTCTTCACCCTGTTCGCGCCGGCCGTGTTCACGCGCTGGGACCGCGAGAACAGCCGCCGCCGCCAGCGCGCGTACTCCACTTTCGCGGCGGAGTTTCTCGATACCCTCCAGGGACTTGCCACGCTCAAGGCGTTCGGCCAGAGCGGCGAGCGCGGCCGCCGGCTTGCCGCGCGCGCGCAGGAGGTCTTCCGCACCACGATGTGGGTGCTCGCAGTCAACTCCCTCGGGCGCGGGATCACCGATGTCGGCCTTGCGGTCGGTGCCGCGGTGGTGCTCGGGTTCGGCGCGTTCCGGGTGGACGCGGGGGTGATGTCCCTTGCCGAGCTGCTCGTCGTGTTGATGATGGGGATCGAGGTGTTCCGCCCGCAGCGCGACCTTCGTGCCCTGCTCCACCAGGGGCTCGTCGGCATGGCGGCGGCCGACGGCGTGCTGAGCCTGCTCGCCGGGCGTCCCATCGTGGAGTACGCGTCGTCGAGGGAATCCGGGGAAGTGCCCGGGGAGTCGGAGCCGATGGCGCCGACGGTCGAGTTCGAGGGAGTGCGATTCGCCTATCCCGGGGCGCGCCGCCCGGCCCATCGCGGTCTCGATTTCCGGATCGGCGCCGGGGAACGGGTCGGGTTCGTCGGAGCGAGTGGCGCCGGCAAGACGTCGATCGTCCGCCTGCTCCTTCGCCTGTACGACCCCGACGGGGGTACGGTTCGAATCGGCGGGCGCGATCTCCGCGAGCTGCCCGCGTCCGAGGTCCACGGACGAATCGCGGTCGTCAACCAGGACACCGTCCTCTTTCACGGCACGGTGGAGGACAACCTGCGGTTCGGGCGGCCGGGCGCGACGCACGAAGAGCTTGCCGAGGCGGCGCGCGCCGCGAATGCGCACGGGTTCATCGAGCGGCTGCCGGACGGCTACCGGACGGTGGTCGGGGAGCGCGGGGTACGGCTTTCGGGCGGGCAGCGGCAGCGAATCGCGATCGCCCGCGCAATCCTCCGCGATGCGCCCATCCTGGTGCTGGACGAAGCCCTGAGCGCCGTCGATGCCGAGAACGAAGCGGTCATCCAGGAGGCGCTCGAACGGCTGATGGCGGGCCGCACCACCCTGGTCTTCGCCCACCGACTGTCGAGCGTCATCGGGGCGGACCGCATCCTCGTGCTCGATGGCGGGAAGGTGGTGGAATCGGGACGCCATGCGGAGCTCATGCGCGCGAGCGGAGTCTACTTCCGCCTGATGCGTGGCCAGGCCGAGGAGAGCCGCGCGCCCGGGGACATCGAGCTTGCCGCTCCGGCCGGACGACCACCGACCGAGGATCTGGCTCCGCTGTTCGCGGCCGGCGGCCCCACGGACGAGATCACCCGGGCCGAGGGTCTCGGCTGGATGGGGGCGTTTCGCGAGCTATTCCGGCATGTTCGTCCCTGGCGCGGCCGCCTCGCCCTCACGTTCGGCTTCGGGGTCGTGCGGGTCGCCTGCCTCATCGGGGTCGGGGTCCTGAGCGCGCTGGCGGTGGCTGCGCTCAAGCGCGGGGAGGACTTCACGCCCTGGCTGTACGCCCTCGTCGCGGCCGCGCCGGCGGCCGGCATCCTGCATTGGCTCGAGTCATGGGTCGCCCATGACATGGCGTTCCGCATGCTCGCGCAGATGCGCATCGACCTCTATCGCAAGATCGACGCCCTCGCCCCGGCCTGGCTGCTCCGCCGCCGCTCCGGCGACCTCGTGGCGATGGCGACCCACGACGTGGAGATGGTGGAGTACTTCTTCGCGCACACCATCGCGCCCGGACTGGTGGCCGTGCTCGTTCCCGCATCCGTCTTGGGGGTGCTGCTGTGGTTCGGTTGGCCGCTCGCGGCCGCCCTCGCGCCAATCCTCGCGGTGGTCGTGCTCAGCCCCTTCCTCGCGCGCCACCGGGTGGACGTGCTCGGATCGCGGGCCCGCGAGGCGCTCGCCGATCTCAATGCCCACGCGGTGGACACCATCCAGGGACTCGGCGAGATCGTCGCCTTCGAGCGCACGCCCGAGCGGCGCCGCGAGTTCGTCGCGCTCGCCCGCCGTCATGTCGAGCTTCGCCTCCCCTTCTTTCAGAGCCTCACCATCCAGAACGTGGTGCTCGAAACGGCCACCGGGCTCGGCGGTCTCGTGGTGGTGGTGACCGGGGCGTGGCTCGTGTCGAACGGCCAGCTGGACGCGGCGCTCCTGCCTCTTCTCGCCCTGCTCGCGATGGCCTCGTTCCTGCCCGTGTCGGAAATCGCGTACATCGGCCGCCAGCTCTCCGATACTCTCGGGGCGACGCGCCGGCTGTACGCGGTGCACGGGGAGCCGGTGACGGTGCGGGACGGCCCGGGGGTGGATGCGACCGGGCCGGACCCCCACCCGGCCCCGTCGGGCGATGCGGCGGGTCCTGCGGGGCGGCCGGAGGGAGCGGACGCGGATGCATCGCCCCGGGGCTTGCGCGGGACGAGCGCCCGGCCGCCGCCCGCGGCCGGGCCGCGCCGGGCGGCCGGAGACATGACCCTGGCGATGGAGGCGGTCGACTTCCGCTACCCCGGGCGCGAGGATCGGGCGCTCTCCGGAGTGTCCTTCGAGATACCCGCGGGAATGCGCATCGCCCTCGTCGGTCCGTCGGGGGCCGGCAAGACGACCGCCGCCCACCTGTTGCTTCGTTTCTTCGATCCGGAGCATGGCAGCGTGCGCCTCGCCGGGCATGACCTGCGGGAGTGGCGACTCGACGAGCTCCGTGCCCGGATCGCCCTCGTCAGCCAGGACACCTGGCTCTTCAACGAGACCCTGCGGGCGAACATCCTGGTGGCGCGGCCGGAGGCGGACGAGGCGGAGATTGTCCGCGCCGTCGAACGGGCCGCGCTCGCCGACTTCGCGTCCGCCCTGCCGGAAGGGCTCGACACCCCGGTCGGGGAGCGCGGAGTGCGCCTCTCCGGCGGACAGCGCCAGCGGGTCGCCATCGCGCGCGCGTTCCTCAAGGACGCACCGGTCCTCGTCCTCGACGAAGCGACCTCGCATCTCGACGCGGTGAGCGAGCAGGCCGTGCAGCACGCCCTCGAGACGCTGATGCACGACCGCACCACGGTGATCATCGCGCACCGCCTTTCCACCGTGCGGAGCGCGGGGCGCATCGTGGTCATGGACGAAGGTCGGGTGGTCGAGATGGGGCGCCACGACGAGCTCCTGCGGCGTCCCGGTCTCTACAGCCAGCTCGTCGGTCGCCAGCTTGCCGCCGTCGCCGACTGATCCCTCGGCGGAGGCGTTCCCGATGCCCGCAGCCGTTTCCCTCGCCACGTCGTTCGAACGTGTCCGCCGCGATTCTCCGCCGGTCTTCTGCCGCGGAAGCGAGAACCTCACTGGTGTTGGCGCCTTCGCAGCATCCTGGCGCACTCGCGACGGCAACCGGCGAGGGGTTGTGTTGGGCTAATCGCCCAATCCCGACGAAGCGATCGGAGAAAATCGATGATCGATCTCTACTACTGGCCCACCCCCAACGGATGGAAGATCTCCATCATGCTCGAGGAGTGCGGTCTGCCTTACCGGGTGGTGCCGGTCAACATCGGGCAGGGCGACCAGTTCAAGTCCGAGTTCCTCGCGATCAGCCCGAACAATCGGATGCCCGCGATCGTCGATCCGGATGGGCCCGAGGGGGAAATCGCGATCTTCGAGTCGGGGGCGATCCTCTGCTACCTCGCGGAGAAGTCAGGCCGGTTCCTCCCCCGCGAAGCGAATGCGCGCTTCGAGGCCCTGCAGTGGCTCTACTGGCAGGTCGGCGGCTTCGGTCCGATGGCGGGGCAGCTCAGCCACTTCGTGAACTATGCACCCGAGCCGAACCCGTATTCCCACGATCGCTACGCCAAGGAGTACGACCGGCTCATCGGGGTCATGGACCGGCGTCTCGCCGACCGGGAATTCCTCGCCGGCGACTACTCCATCGCCGACATGGCGACGTGGCCCTGGCTGCTCCCGTACAAGATGTTCGGGCAGTCCCTGGATGCGTATCCGAACGTGGTGCGCTGGCACCGGAGCATGAAGGACCGACCCGCCGCCCGGCGGGGAGTCGACGTCGGCAAGGAGTGGCGCCGGACCGCGCCCCCGAGCGAGGAGGAGCGCCGCATCCTCTTCAGCCAGACCGGGACCGCGAGTCCGCGGTGAGCGCAGCGAAGCGCCTTCTGTACACTAGAGATCGGAGATCGGCGCAGTTCGTCCGATCGCGTTCCCCATGAGGGATTCCCTTGGCCATGCCGAGCGGTAGTCCGGAAGTGACGAGCGGCCCGCCGCTCGTCGAGATGCGAGACATCCACAAGTCGTTCGGCGGCGTCCATGCGGTCGAGGGCGTCTCGATCTCGGTCATGGCGGGCGAAGTGGTGGGTATCGTCGGCCACAATGGTGCCGGGAAGTCGACCCTCATCAAGATCCTGTCGGGCGCCTACCAGATGGACGACGGGGCGATCCATGTCAATGGGAACCCGGTCGGCATCGGCAACCCCCGCGACGCCAAGCGCCACGGCATCGAGACGATCTACCAGGACCTTGCCCTTCACGACAACCTGGATGCGGTGGCGAATTTCTTCATCGGGCGCGAAATCCACACGCGCTACGGGACGCTCGACAATGCCGCGATGGAGCGCGCGGCCCGCGAGGTCATCAATCGAATCAACCCGAGTTTCGTGTCCCTGAGAGACCCCGTGCTCAGTCTCTCGGGCGGCCAGCGCCAGTCGATCGCCATCGCCCGGGCCATCTACTTCAACGCCAAGGTTCTCATCATGGACGAGCCGACCGCGGCCCTCGGGCAGCGCGAGACGCGCGCATTCAAGGATCTCGTCCTCCGCCTCAAGTCCGCGGGAATCGGAATGCTCGTGATCAGCCACGATATCCACGACGTTTTCGACCTGTCCGATCGAATCACCGTCATGTCGAACGGGCGGCAGGTGGGAACGCGCCATACCGCCGACGTCACCAAGGACCAGGTCCTGGGCATGATCATTCTCGGAAAGCTTCCGGAAGAAGGAACCGAGGAGGAGCTCGCTCAGCTTCACTGACCATGCCGGCGCGACAGGGCGCGGCTCCGGAGGAAGAATGAACGAACATGTCGGCATGGGCGGCGGAATGTCGGCGGGCGGGCGCGACCCGGAGTCGGTCAAGAGCCGCTGGCAGTCGACGCAGGCACAGTTCTTCGGAATCGGCGCGTTCTACGTCGCGGTGGTGATCTTCTTCGCCCTCACCTCGGACTATTTCTTCAGCTATTCGAATGCCCTCAACATCCTGACCAACGTCACCGTAATCGGGATCGTCGCGCTCGGACAGACCCTCGCGATCGTCTCGGGCGGATTCGACCTCTCGGTGAGCGGCGTGGTTCCGCTTGGCGCGGTCACGTTCGTCATCTTCGGCAACGCCGAGATGGCGACCCCGGCGGCGATGCTGCTCGCGGTCCTCGTCGGAGCGGCCGTCGGCGTATGCAACGGCCTGATTGTGACCAAGGTCGGCATCAATCCCCTGATCGCCACCCTCGGGACCCTTTCGATTGCCGCCGGACTCGCCTACGCGCTCTCGAACGGCGTGACGATTCCGATGAAGAACATCGAGGTGGGAGTGCTTGCGGAGCGGACCTACGGACGGGTGCCGTACTACGTGGTCACCCTGATCGGGCTCAGCCTCGTCATCTGGTTCGCGATGCGCTTCACCGTGATCGGCCGGCGCATCTACGCGATTGGCGGAAACCGAGAGGCGAGTCGGCTCGCCGGCTTGCGTGTCGACGAGATCACGATCGCGATCTACGCGACCTGCGCGGGCCTGGCCGCGTTTGCTGGTGTGGTGGTGTCGAGCCAGCTCCTCGCCGGGTCGGCCACAGTGGGGGCCGACGCGGCGTTGACGTCCATCGCCTCCGTGATCCTCGGTGGGGCGGCCCTGTTCGGCGGGGTCGGCGGGGTCGGCGGCACGCTCCTCGGAGTGCTCGTGCTCGGCACGATCGCCAACGGCATGGCGCTGCTCATGGTGCCGGCCTTCTATCAACAGATCGCGACCGGCGTCATCTTGCTTCTCGCGGTGGGCTTCGGACGATTTCGGGCCGTCATGTCAGGATAGGGCCACCCTGCACAACAATTGGGAGAAGACGAAATGAGCAAGCAATCACTCACGCGCCGCGAGATGATCACGCGGCTGACCGCTCTCGGACTGACCGTCTCGGCGGCGACAGCGATGACGGCGGCGGTGAGCCGGCGGGCGCACGCGGCCGATCCCATCCGGATCAGCTTTGCCAACGTGTTTGAGAAAGGCGAGCTCTTCGTGCAGCTCGGAAACGGCATCGAGAACGCAGCCGAGCTGATGGGGTACGAGTTCAGGCGCTACAACAATGAATTCGACAGCGAGAAGACCATGGCCAACGCGCGCCTGATGGTGCAGGACCGGCCCGACCTCATTCTCGAGTACAACGGTGTGGAGGGAATCGGGCAGGCGCTCAGACGGATTTTCGATGACGCGGGCGTCCCGTTCATCGCGATCAACGTCCCCATCCCCGGAGGCCACTGGTTCAACCTCGTCAACCAGGAGATCGGCACCGATACCGCGAACGTCGTGGTCCCGCACGCCAAGGCGAAGGGGTGGACCGGCAACGACACGACCGCAATCATCATCCAGGCGTCGGCCGCCGGCGTCGAGGTCAACGACTGCGTACGCTATTTCTACGTCACTGCGGCCGAGACCATGGACGGCATGACGAAGATCAAGCCCGAAGACATCAGCGCGACCACGACGTCGATCGGCGATACCGGCATCCAGGTAGACGGTGCGGGAGCGTTGGAGGAGAGCTACACGGCGGTCAAGAACGCGCTCCAGACGTTGCCGGACGATCGCCACATCCTGCTCTACTCGGTCAATGACGATTCGACGCTTGGCGGATGGCGCGCGATCACCGAGGCAGGACGCCAGGAGAACACCATCGTGGCCGGACTCGGTGGCTCCGTCGCGGCGCTCGGCGAGCTCCGAAACAACCCGCAGTGGATTGCCGAGGGTTCGGTATTCGCCACGCACTGGGGGCAGTACCTCATTGCCATGGCGACCGCCGTCCTGAATGGCGTCGAGCCTCCGCCGCTCACCAAGTGCCCGCAGCTCGTGCTGACACCGGACAACGTCGACAAGTACTACGATGCGGAAGGCAAGGTGCAGTTGCTGCCGCCGCTCGTCCCCGAGAACGAGTACCTGAGGGATACCGGCGTCCTGCAGCGGTTCAACAATGTCGAAGGCCTGACCGGATGAGGCACGAAAAGGGCGTGGCGCGGGAAGGTGGTCGATGACCATTGGAATCGGTGCATTCGGGCCGAATGCGGGGCGCGCCGTCTTTGATGCGTTGGCCGCGGCCGAGAAGGTCGGGGCCGGCGCGATCGGAGGCTTCGTCACCTACGCGGCCATCGGTGAGCATGGCGAGCAGCTTCGTTCGGAGACCCAGCGCGGCGGTACCTCGACCCTGTTTACCGACGGCGAGACCACGGGCGTCGGACCCCCGAAGAGTTTCGCGAGCGCCCGGGTCGCCGGGGTGATCTCGAGCGGCCCCGACCGCCCCGCGCCACTCGCGCCATACGTACCCGCCGACCCGCGCGGGGGGCTCGTGACCGGCCATCGGATCCCGCCGACGACCGGGGTCGACGG
>MKWU01002087.1_pt1 | contig 31448 bp, 28 predicted proteins | sample 809101 | NCBI WGS metagenome assembly MKWU01 (sample SAMN05860141, study PRJNA318959) | sponge metagenome | host: Aplysina aerophoba | place: Slovenia: Piran, Adriatic Sea, Gulf of Piran | collected 2013-05-07
GGCCACCCGTTGGGTCCCCGACAGAAAGCCGCGTACCTGGTCGATGCGCGTTAAGTCATTTGCATTCATGATCGTTTTCATCCTCGTATCATGAACGGAAACACGGGCTATTTCAGGCTCATTTCATGTTGGAATCACGTCCGCCCTTCAGGCTCATTTCATATTGGAAAACACTTTTCCTTGACAACAGTTGTATGGCCCCCTATTCTGTCCTTGCCATACGACCAGCGATGGAAACGTTAGAAGGAGAATAATTATGACTACGGAAAACACGGTTATAACAGTGCATGACCTCGAAGGCGCGCGTGAGTTGGGGCGCCTGTCCGGGGAAGTGCGTGTACTGAAGTGGGGCGCGGCTATCGTGGTTACCATGATGTTTGCCTACCTCACTTTTCTTTCCCAGCAAATCAGCGGGGTTCGTGGCGACCTGACGCGGCAGCTCAACGCCGTGCAAGAGGGCCAGGCGGCTATCCGTGAACGAATATCGGCCGTTGAACGAACGCTGTTAGCCGATTCGTCATAGCTGACGTCGGGCGCGGGCTCACCGGCAGTAGTTTTCCAGCAGTTGCTGCTGGGTGTTCCTGGGTTTCTGGCTGCCCGGCTGGATTTTTTTGTAGCTGCCGTCGCTTTGCAGAATCCAGGCCTGGGTGTTGTCATTCAGGTAATTCATCAGGCCGTACTTGATGACCTGGTCCTTGGTCCGCTTCTCCTCGATGGGAAAACAGGCTTCCACGCGGTGATGCAGGTTGCGGGGCATCCAGTCGGCGGAGGAGCAAAGCACAAGTTCTTCTCCTCCGTTGAGGAAATAGAATACCCTGGTGTGTTCCAGGAAGCGGCCGACAATGGAACGCACATGGATGTTCTCCGACAGGCCCTTGACCCCGGGACGCAGGCAGCAGATGCCGCGTATGATGAGGTCTATGCGCACGCCTGCCATGGATGCGTTGTACAGGGCGCGGATTATTTCTGGGTCCACCAGGGCATTCATCTTGGCGATGATATGCGCTTTCTTGCCGTCACCGGCGTTGGCGGCCTCGCGTTCTATGTACGCAAGCAGGGACTTGTAGAGGGTAAAGGGTGACTGCAGCAGTTTCTTCAGCTTTGACGCCCGGCCCAGGCCGGTCAACTGCAGGAACAGCATGTTGACATCTTCCGCCACGGCCTTGTCGCAGGTCAGCAACCCGTAATCGGTATACAGCCTGGCGGTGCGGGCATGGTAATTGCCCGTTCCCAGGTGGACATAACGGCGCAGGCTCCTGCCTTCCCGGCGCACGACCATCACCATTTTTGCATGGGTCTTGTAGCCGACGACGCCATAGACAACGTGGGCGCCGGATTCCTGCAGTTCGTTGGCCAGTTCGATATTGGCCTCTTCATCAAAGCGGGCGCGCAGTTCGATTACCACGGTCACTTCCTTGCCGGAACGGGCCGCGTCCTTCAGTGCATCGACCAGTGCGGAGTCGTCCCCGGTGCGATACAGGGTCTGTTTGATCGACAGTACGTTCGGGTCGTTTGCCGCCTGGCGCACGAAGTCGATGACGGGGGCAAACGACTGGAACGGGTGGTGCAACAGGATATCACCGTTTTTCAGGGCATCAAAAATGCTGACATTCTTCTGCAGCCGGGGCGGCAGGTCCGGGGTAAACCCGGCAAAGGTCAGTTCCGGCTTGTCCACCAGGTCGCAAATAGCCATCAGCCGGTTCAGGTTTACCGGCCCGTTTACCTTGTAGAGGTCATCTTCATCCAGTTCGAACTGTTGCAGCAGAAATGCGGTGATATCATCGGGACAATTATCCGCCACCTCCAGCCTGACCGCGTCATTGAACCTCCTCGACGGCAGTTCGCCTTCCAGCGCAATCAACAGGTCATCCACTTCTTCATCGTCCACAAACAGTTCGCTGTTCCGGGTCACCTTGAATTGATAACATCCCGTTGCCCTCATGCCGGGGAACAGGGAGTCCACATGGGTATGGATGATGGACGACAGCAGCACGAAGTTCCATTTCCCCTTGCTGATCTCTTCCGGCAGGTGCACTACCCTGGGCAGTGACCGGGGCGCCTGGACAATGGACAGGCGGGTCTCCCGGCCGAATGCGTCCTTGCCATCGAGGGTGACAATGAAATAGAGGTTCTTGTTCAGTACCCGGGGAAACGGGTGTGCGGGGTCAAGTCCGATGGGGCTGAGTACCGGCAGGACATTGGTATTGAAATAGCGCTTGACCCAGCGCGATACCGCGGGTTTCCATTCGCTGCGCCGCAGCACGTGTATCTTCGCGCCTTCCAGTTGCGGCGTAATCGTATCATTCAGCACCGAATACTGGGTATCCGCCAGTTCGTGGGCAAGGACGCCAATCTGTTTCAGGGTTTCCACCGGGCTGAGGTTATCGGGCCCGGTCTGAACGGAACCGTACTTCACCTGCTGCTTGACGCCGGCAACGCGGATCTCAAAGAACTCATCCAGGTTGGTGCTGGCGATGCAGAGGAACTTCAATCGTTCCAGCAACGGCATGGATTCATCTTCGGCCTGGGCAATTACGCGCCGGTTGAATTCCAGCAGGCTTAATTCGCGATTGATATAAAATTCGGGATTACTGAGGTTTAGCGTGTCCACACGGTTTCCGTTTCGTTATAGCTGCCCCGCGCGCAGACGGGATCAGCCGCCTCTTACTTCGTCTTCCATCTGCTCAATGCTGATATGGCGCACGTCCTTGCCCTCAACGAAATATATAACATACTCGCAGATGTTGCGAGCATGATCGGCGATGCGTTCCAGCGCTCGCGCCACCCAGACCGCGTCCATAAAGCTGCTGATGTTGCGCGGATCTTCCATCATATAGGTAATCAGTTGCCGGAGTAAGGCGGCGTACTGTTCGTCGGATTCCGGTTCCTTGCCTGCGGTAACCAGCGCTTCCTGGCTGTCCATGCGGGCAAACGCGTTCAAGGCGTCGCGCACCATATCCCTGACGAAAACGCCCATGGTGTTTATGCCGATGTAATTGGAGCGGGGGACCGACTTCTCCGCCAGGTTGATGGTCATCCTGGCTATCTTGTCCGCTTCGTCACCAATGCGTTCCAGGTCGGTGATGGTTTTGATGACCGCCATCACAAACCGCAGGTCGCCGGCCGCCGGCTGGCGCCGCGCCAGCAACGTGACACATTCCTCATCGATGGACACCTCACAGGAATTCACCTTGACCTCGTTTTCTATTACCTGCTCCGCAAGCGAGACATCGAATCGTATCAGTGCCTCCAGCGCATCCGAAAACTGTTGTTCGGCGAGACCGCCCATGGCCAGCACATCGGATCGTATGGTTTCCAGTTCATTATCGAATTGCCTGGAAATATGGTGTGGAACATTGCTCATGACATGTCTCTCAAGAATCAGCCGTAACGTCCGGTTATGTAATCTTCCGTCATTTTCTCCCCCGGGTTGGTAAACAGTGTGTCCGTATCGTTAAACTCAATCAGTTCTCCCAGGTACATGTAGGCCGTGTAATCGGACACCCTGGCGGCCTGCTGCATGTTGTGCGTCACTATTACGATAGTATAGTCGGCCTTGAGTTGGTAAATCAGTTCTTCGACTTTAAGGGTGGAGATGGGATCCAGGGCGGAACAGGGTTCATCAAGCAACAGTATTTCAGGCTCGATGGCGATAGCCCGGGCAATCACCAGGCGCTGGGCCTGGCCGCCGGAGAGTCCCAGGGCATTATCGTCAAGCCGGTCCTTGACCTCATCCCACAACGCCGCGCTCTTCAGGGCCTTCTCCACCACGGCATCCAGGGTCTGGCGCCTGTTGATGCCCTGGATCCTGAGACCGTAGGCCACGTTTTCATAGATGCTTTTCGGAAACGGGTTGGGTTTTTGAAAGACCATGCCGACTTTTCTTCTGAGTTCGGCCACGTTCACCGAGTTGGCAAAGATATTCTCTCCGCCAATCCTGATCTCGCCGCTGGTATGAACATTGTCGATAAGGTCATTCATGCGGTTAAAACAGCGCAGCAACGTCGACTTGCCGCAACCGCTGGGACCGATGAATGCAGTGGCCTTCTTCTCGGGCACTACCATGGTAATGTCCTTCAAAGCCTGCTTTTCGCCGTAATGCAGGTTCAAGCCGTTGACGTTGATACAGGGTCGTTCATCCGCCAGGGACAGCTTCCCCATATGCCCGGTCAGGGCGCTCAGGTTCACGGCGTGGGTGCCTGGCGCTGCCTTGTCTGTGTCGGTTTGATCGTTCACGTATTCTCTATTCCGGTCAGTTCTGCTCTGCTGCCCGATACTTTTCCCGCAGGGAGTTGCGGATCTTGATTGCGGCCAGGTTCAAAAAGATAATGATCAGGATCAATAAAAAAGCGGTCGCGTAAACCAGCGGCCTGGCCGCTTCCACGTTCGGACTCTGGAAACCCACGTCGTAGATATGAAATCCCAGGTGCATGAATTTCCTGTCCAGGTGCAGGAACGGAAAATTCCCGTCCAGCGGCATGGACGGCGCCAGCTTGACAACACCGACAAGCATCAGCGGCGCGACCTCGCCGGCGGCCCGGGCAATGGCCAGTATGAGTCCCGTCAACATGGCTGACGCTGTCATGGGCAGGACCGTACGCCACAGCGTCTCGGCCTTGGTCGCGCCCAATGCCATGCTGCCTTCGCGAATCGCCCGCGGCACCCTTGCCAGGCCTTCTTCAGTGGAGACTATGACTACCGGTACCGTCAACAAGGCCATGGTCAATGACGCCCACATAATGCCCGGCGTGCCGAAGGTAGGCGCGGGAAGGGATTCGGCGAAAAACAGTTCGTCGATCGTGCCTCCCAGGAAATAAACGAAAAAACCCAGGCCGAATACGCCGTAGACGACCGAGGGCACACCGGCCAGGTTGTTCACGGCGATGCGTATCAGCCTGGTGAACGGACCCTGCCGTGCGTATTCCCGCAGGTAGACCGCTGCCACGACACCAAAAGGCGTTACCAGCACGGCCATGATCATCACCATCAGGACGGTGCCGAAAATCGCCGGGAAAATTCCGCCCTCGGTGTTGGCCTCCCGGGGGTCTCCCGATACGAATTCCCAGAGTTTCTCAAAATAAAATACGGTCTTGTCCGTGACTCCCATGGCGTTGGGCCGGTATGCCCGTACCACCTTGGAAAACGGGAGTTCGGCTTTCTGGCCGCCGGCAAGAACCGCCACGAAGGATGCCCTGTTCAATTGTTCATACAGGTCGGTGAGGCGCCCGGTATAGCCGTTGTATTCTTCCTGCAGGGTGGCGCGTCGGGTTTCGATTTCCGCGTAAGCCGGACTGCCCGGCGCCACGTTGTCCAATGCCAAGCCTCTTTCCCGCAGGCGCAGGCGTTCCATCTCGTAGTTGACGGCCCCTATCAGGTTTTTCTCGATATGGTGTATTTCCCCCAGGATTTTCTCACTCTCTGCAATGTATCGCAGGAAAGACTCCCAGTCCGGGTCCGCATCCGTTACCTCGCCGTTTTCCTTGACGGCCTTGAGGTAGCCGTAGAAGTTCCCCCATTCATACCTCTCTACGGCCATGATGTTTTCCGGGTAGGACAGGTTATGCACGGCTGCATCAAGCACCCATCGGTAGTCGAAACCCGTGTAATCCCGGTTGCCGATCCTGACCAGGCGCCTGTCGATTATGTCAATGTCTGCCGGGATGCGGCTGTCATCCACCGCCAGCCTGGCTCGTGGCACCGCTTCAGCATCAATAAATTCACCCACCAGGGCAATCACGGACCCGTCATCGTCGATGTAATCAAATGCCGCAACATTGCTCGGCCAGAAATGGCCCAGGCCGCGTACCATGATCAAGACGACAAGCCCGACCACCATGATAATGGACAGGCTGACCGCGCCGGCATTCAGCCAGATCCAGGGATCGCCACTGTTGAACCAGTTCTTGAATGATGACTTAGCCCGCATATCTCACCAGTTGATGCCCCTTCTATTCTTCATAGCGAACTGTATTTAACCCGGAGTCTCTGCCTGACGACCTCGGCAACGGTATTGAACAGAAAGGTCGCCAGGAACAGCACCAGGGCGGCCAGGAACAGAATACGGTAGTGGGTGCTGTCCACTTCGGATTCCGGCATCTCAACAGCGATATTGGCGGACAGGGTGCGAAACCCTTCAAAGATATTCATGTCCATGATGGCCGTATTTCCCGTCGCCATGAGTACGATCATGGTCTCGCCCACCGCCCGGCCGAAACCTATCATTACCGCGGAGAAGATTCCCGGGCTGGCGGTGAGCAACACCACTCTCACTGCGGTCTGCCAGGGGGTTGCGCCCAGCGCCAGTGATCCCATCGTCAGGTGTTCGGGCACACCGAAAACAGCGTCTTCACAGATGGTAAATATAATGGGAATGACGGCAAACCCCATGGCGATGCCCACGACCAGGGAATTTCTCTGGTCATAGGTTATCCCGATTTCATCGGTCAGCCATAACGGCATGTTGCCGCCAAAGAAAGCGATCTCCAAGGGCTGGCTGAGGGCGAATGAGACTATGCCCGTAGCGATGATAACGGGCAAAAGCACTACCGCTTCCCAACCCTCGGGGATTTTGTGGCGCAAGTTATCGGGGAGCCTGCTCCAGCAGTATGCCGCGATGATCACGCTGAGCGGCAACAGCAGGAAACATAAAAACAGGCCCGGCATATTCTGCTCCACAAACGGGGCAAACCACAGACCGGCGAGAAAGCCGAGTATGACCGTAGGCAAAGCCGCCATGATTTCAATAGTCGGCTTGACGATATCCCGCATAACTGCGGACATGAAATAGGCAGTATATACGGCGCCCATGATGGCCAGGGGCACGGCAAACAACATGGCGTAAAATGCGGCTTTCAATGTACCGAATACCAGGGGCGTCAAGCTGAATTTCGGTTCAAAATCGCTGCTGGCGGAGGACGACTGCCAGATATATTCCGACTTGTCCCGGCTTTCATACCAGACCTTGCCCCAGATGGACGACCAGGATATCTCCGGATGCTCGTTATCGATCTCCCAGAACTGTAATGAACCGGTATCATCTTCCACCAGCATGGCATTGGCCCGCGGCGCCACGGCCAGTTGCATTAGCCTGTTATCGCTGATCTTTTCCAGCTCCACGGTGCGTTGTGCGGTGGCGTGATAAATACCCAGGTAGCCGGCATCATCCGTTGCCAGGAACCCCTTCCTGAAGTATTCCGGCGCGATGGACGTGATCCTGGCCGACTGCGGGTCGAAACTGCGTATCTGCTCCAGGGTATAGTTGTTTTCCGGGTCGCGGACAGGGAACCACTGGGCAATTTCCCCGCCGGAATTGCCCACCAGCAGGGAGATGCCGCCGCTGAGAAAGGACAGGCTGGTAATCTCCGTGGGGATACTGACGGCCTGTACTCTCTGCACCAGTACCGGGTCGGCCTTGTCACTGATATCGTAGTATGAAATCAGCCCGTCCTGTTCTGCAACATAAAGTTCCCGTTGTTCCACGTCCATCAACAGGAAAGTAACCTTGCCGGCAACCGGGATTTGGCTCTTCGTGGTCGTGATTTCAGCTTCATCGCTTAAAAACGATTCTTCCTCGACCATATTCAACAACAACAGGCGCTGATCCTCCGTGAGCGCGGCAATGGTAGTCTGATCCTCGTCGTACTGCGCCGCGATCATGGCAATTGCCTTGCCTGACTCATCCATTCCTACCGGTTCCCTGCCTGCCGGCCAGTCTATCCCGGGGTGTATAACACGTACATCGTCGGGGTATGTGACCCGGTATTCATGCACGGCCAGCAAAACGCTGCCGTCATCCAATCCCAGGGCCAGCAATCGTTGTGAAGGGTCCCCGGCGGCAAACGCAGTAACTCGAGCCCGGGTCTCCTGCAGCAGGGATTCCCGGTGCACCAGGCTGCCGTCTGCGGTATTGAAAAACACGGCATCCGCGCCGCCGGTAACCCGCAGACCGATTTCCCGCTGTTCTTCCATGGCGTAATACAGGCTCCCTGTACCCGTGCCCGCGGGAACCGGGTAGCCCGCCACCTGTTCGATGTGCGCCGGCTTGAACATGGGCAACACCACGTAAACCAGGTAAAAGGCGATGAGTACGATGGCAACAATGACGCTGATTCCGCCCAGCGCCATCATGTAGCGCAGAGCGACATCCTTCAGGTGGCGGTAATAGCGATGTTTTTGCGCTTCGGCCGAGTTGAAATCAGCCAACAGGGAGGTTGTGCTTACATCGCTCATGGAAGATTGTAAATTTACTCTTCCGGGGTAACCGCGCCGATCAGGGCAAGCTGCTTTTCGGCAACCTTTGCAGGCAGAGGAATATAACCGTCCTTGACGACCACTTCCTGCCCGGTTTTCGACATGATCATCCTGATGAATTCCCGCTCCAGCGGCGCCAGGGGATCGTTCGGCGTCTTGTTCACGTATACGTAGAGAAACCTTGCCAGGGGATACGTTCCGTTAACGGCATTGGACGGCGTGGCATCAGTGAACTTGACGCCATCCTTGCTCAACGGCACCGCCCGCACGCCGGACGTCTTGTAACCGATACCGGAATAGCCGATACCGTTGATCGATTTGGTCACCCCTTGCACGACGGACGCGGAGCCGGGTTGTTCATTGACGTTATTCTTGTAGTCCCCCTTGCACAGGGCCACCTTCTTGAAATATCCATAGGTTCCGGATACCGAATTGCGCCCGTATAACTGGACCGGCCTGTTGCCCCAGGCGTCGGCCAGTCCGAGCTGGCCCCAGCGCGTGATATCCTCGGGATGACCGCACTTGCGGGTCGCAGAGAACACTGCGTCGACCTGCGCAATGGTCATGCCTTCGACGGGGTTGTCCTTGTGTACGTATGCTGCGAGCGCGTCGATGGCCACTGCAACAGGAGTCGGTTTGTAACCGTACCTGGTCTCAAACCCGGCAATTTCCTTGTTTTTCATCTTGCGGCTCATGGGGCCGAAGTTGGATGTCCCCTCCGTCAGGGCCGGCGGCGCCGTGGAAGAACCGGCTGCCTGGATCTGCACGCTGACGTTGGGATAGAGTTTTTTGAATTCCTCCGCCCACAGGGTCATCAGGTTTGCCAGCGTGTCGGAACCTACGCTGATGACGTTACCTGACACTCCGCTGGATTTGCTGTAATCAGGCAGGTCCGGGTCCAAATCAACCGCCTTGACCGCTGCGGAAACAAACACTGCGAGGATAAAGGCTGCATTGAACATTAGTTTGTTTGTCACGACATATTCTCCCTGCGAGGTTTATTCAAGATAGCATTATGGGGTCAGGTCTAGTACTCGTTCAACTTAGTATTGAACAACACGTTTATTAAGGAAATGTGACAGCGGCAGACTCCGGTTGCCATTATCACCGATATTTCGGGTCGAGATATGGTGTCACAGCCCTGCCCGTTGAGTGGCGCGGGCAAGTTAAACCACCCGGTGTTCGGGTATAAGGCATTTTACTGCTGTGCCCCTGCCGGGCTCACTGGTTATGTCTAATTCGGCCTCGTGCTGTGCCATGACGTGTTTGGCAATGGCAAGCCCGAGACCGGTGCCTCCCTTTTCCCTGGAACGGCCCTTGTCGACACGATAGAAACGCTCCGTTACGCGATGAATATGCTCTGCCGGGATACCCTCGCCGGAATCGGACACTTCCATACACGCGCCCGTTGCAGCGCGATACCATTTTATCCGGATTACGCCGCCCGACGGGGTATATTGCACGGCATTGAAGACAATATTGGAAAAGGCGCTGTAAAGGCTGTCATAATCGCCTCTCACCAGCAGGTCAGGCTGTGTTTCCAGGGAAAAGATATGGCCCTGCTTGCCGCTCAGGGTCTGGGCCTCGCTGTGTATCACCGAGAGCAACTCTGCCACGTCCACTTCAGTATCCAGGTTTGCAGAGTGGCTGCTCTCCAGTCTGGACAATTTAAGCAGGTCCTCGATCAGGTTCTGCATGCGCCTGGTCTGGCTTCGCATTTGTTTTATTCGTTGCCGCCATTCCGGCAACAGGTCATTGGCCTCATTTTCCAATGCTTCGAGATAACCAGAAATCACCGTGATGGGCGTGCGTAGTTCATGGGAGGCGTTGGCAATGAAATCCTTGCGCATCCGGTTGGCGCGCTGGATATCAGTGACATTACCCGCCACCAGCAACAGGGAAGATTCCGCATACCTGGTGATCCTGATTTCCAGACTGATCTCCGTGTCCGCCGGGGATGAGATAACGAGACTTTTCGACGCTGAGTCCTTGTCCACGTCGGCGAGGTAATCCAGCAACTCGGGCTGCCTGATAATATGGGAAAAACGCTGTCCCCGGTCCCTGGGTAGGCGGATCCCCAGGTAATCGGAGGCTTTTTCATTGGCCCACTCCACGTGTCCGTAAGCGTCCATGACGATAACGGCATCGGGCATGGCGTCGGTCGCTTCCTCAAAACGCGACAGGAAACCGGCAAGTTTCTCCTCCCGCCGTTTATGGTGTGCGCGCAGGGAATCGATTTCCCTGATTATTTCATTGACGATACCGGGGGCATCGGGCGGATTTTGATCGTTGCCGTTGCGCAGGAATTTGCCGATGTATTTCAGCATCCGGTGCTGCCAGACAAGACAAACCACGAGTCCGGTTGCAAGGCCGGCAAGGATATTACCGGCAAGCAGGCCGGCAAACCCGCAGAGGATAACTACGAAACCCAGCCGGAACAGGTCAGGACGCATCCTATTTCTTGGTGGAAAACCGGTATCCGACGCTGCGAACTGTTTGAATTAAATGACTGTAATTATAAGGCTCAAGGGTCTTGCGCAGGCGCCTTATATGCACGTCCACAGTGCGCTCTTCAACATAAACGTTCTGGCCCCAGACCTGGTCCAGTAACTGCCCACGCGTGTAGACCCTCTCCGGATGGGTGATAAAAAAGTGCAACAGGCGAAATTCCGTCGGGCTGATCTCCACGATTTTCTCGTCTACGGTAACCCTGAAGGTCTCCGGGTCCAGGGCCAACCCTTTTACGGAGATTATTCCCTCGGCGTCCATATTCTTTGTGCGGCGCATTACCGCCCTGATACGCGCCAGCAACTCCCTGGTGGAAAAGGGTTTGGTAATGTAGTCATCCGCGCCGGTATCCAGGCCGCGTACCTTGTCGGTTTCCTCTCCCCGTGCAGTCAACATGATAATCGGGATATCCCTGGTATCGGGGTTGTTGCGGATGCGCCTGGCATAATCGACCCCGTTCATCCCCGGCAACATCCAGTCAAGCAGGAGCAGATCAGGCCTGTCATCAGCAATCAGCGGCCGGGCCTCTTCGACGTCCGCCGCTTCCCGGAAAGTATAGCCTTCCTTCATCAGGGTATACCCCAACATTTCCCTGATGGGGGCCTCATCCTCTACGAGGAGAATTTTGCCTTTCATGGATTGTCTTTCCTGGAGCATGTGACTATTACACAGATATTATATTACAACATCGTGACAGGCCACGATAAACCGTAACCATTCGAAAACCGGCAGTAATAAAACTTACCAAAAGAGCTTGACAATGACAGGAAGTGTCATATAATTGTCATATTGTCATAAAGCTGTAATATTTGTCATATTTATGACATGCCACTTGAACTTGAACTTTTGTCAGGAGATGCACCATGGTTAAAAAAATCTTTGCAGTAAGCCTGTTGCTTATCCTGTCCGGCGCAGCCTGGGCTGATGAAACTCCACCGGTTAATGACGCCAAAGGAGTCAAACACGCTTACCAGGCCAACGCCATTCAGGAAGGCAACCTCACACAAGCTGAACGGGAACTTTTGCTGGTTATTGCAGAAGACCCGCACAACCCCTACGCCCTGCTGAACATGGCCTACGTTTACCAGCAATCCGGGCGCAACGACCAGGCGCGCATACTGTATGAGCGGGTGCTCGAACTGCGCGCCAACCCCCTGGCCGAGTTGCCATCCGGCAAACCGGCGCGGGTAAAACGTATCGCCCAACGCGGCATTACGGAAACAGGAAAGTAGCCGGATATGCCAGTGCTGCGGGCTAACCCGGATAGCAATCGGTGATGACGCTGCTCGCCATGCTGGACCAGATCATCTGACCGATACCGTCATCGGCAACGGCGAACAGGAGATGTTCCCTGCCTTCGGGACTGTCCAGCACAATGTGATAAGCGGCCGTGCCGGTCCCGGTATCCGTTATCTGCGCATTATTCCGACGTGCGCTCCATAACGCGACACCATCAATAAGGTGGATGATGCCCAGTTCGTCCTCTATGCGGACCAACAGCAATTCGCCGTTTACCTCAGCCGGAGTTTCCCTGTAGATCGATTCGTCCGACAGGCCGGCTGACAGGTTTCGCGCAGCCTGGTTAAACCCGGCCGGGCTTTCGCAGCGGGTAATTTCCCGGGGTATCTGCAGGTCCGGCGCCGGTTCGCCGGGCATCTGCAGGACAGCCGCACTCAAAACAAGGATGAGGCCGATTGTGGAATTTATCAAAGGTGTTCTTTTCCTTTAAAACGAATAGCAGAACTCTATTTCTTTTATATTGCATTTATATGACGTTCCCGGGTCATTTCTGTTACGGCGCCGATCTGTCGTTCGCCACTCATAAAAAAAGCCGCGCAGCAGCGCGGCTTTTTCATCGGCGGGAGGTACCCGGTTACAGCGAGCCTTCGATTATCCAGCCCTGGTACCAGAGATCGCTGCCGTCCGGGTTGACCGCGCCCAGGTAGTCCGTTGCGTCCAGGTAATCCGGGTCGGCGGTGCTCTCCGAGTTCATGGCGTTGTAATCGGCCCAGTCAATCGGCGCATCCAGCAGCGCCTCGGCGGCCTGGGAGGCATAGTTCTCGTCCAGTTCGGCCTCGACCATGTGTATGTTCGATTCCATGCCTTTCACCGTACCGCCCTTGTAGAAATTACCGGTCCCTTCCGCCGCACAGTCGGCAATGATATTGTTGAAGACCAGTGCATTGGCATTGTCGGTAGCCCTTGACACATCCACACAGTCCTCCAACAAGGTAAAACCGGGCGCCGTGGTGATGACGGAGTTATGCAGAAAACCGCCGGAAGCCGCCTTGAATACCAGCGCCTCCGTTTCATCGTCACTGTCGGTGACAAAGGTGGCATTGGCGATGGTCGGCTTGGATAACGGCATGGCCGAACCTTCGGTATCAGCCTCAATGGCGTTGCCGCCACCCGACGGCGACTGCTTGACCAGCACGTACTGCATGTTGCCCACGTAGCCCTCATCCCAGTCCACGGAATCATCCAGGTTACCGGTCAGCACGATGTGTTTTACATTCGCCGCGCCGCCGTAGAACTCGATGCCGTCATCCGAATTGTCATTGACCTGGAGGTATTCCATGGTCGTGCCGGAACCTGCGCCGACCAGGGAGATGCCGTTGATTTCGTCGCCCGGGGCAAACTCGTAACCGCCTTCGGTCACGATTACATAGCGCAACGTGCCGCTGTTGTCATCGGCGGTGTAGCCGCCGGCGAATCCCGACTCGCCCTCGGCGTCGATATTGCATGCCTCGGCCGGACACTGGTTGTGTTCACCGTAACCGTGGATGATCAGGCCGCCCCATTCGCCGCTGCCGCTGTAATCGTCGTCATCGGAACTGAACACGATGGGCGCGCTGGCCGTGCCTTCGGCCTGTATCCTGGAACCGCGGGTAATCACCAGGTTGGCGAATGTGCCGCCACTGGCCTTGATCTCCGTGCCCGCTTCGATTGTCAGTGTGGCGCTGACCACGTCGCTGCCGTCCGCCAGCACACCCTTGGTCGCGGACATTTCCCTGTTGCCGTTGCCGACGGTCACCCGGTCTTCCATCAACCACACGATGTCGCTGGTCAACAGGCGACTCTCCAATATCGTGGCCGACAAGGCGCAGACGTCGTTGCCGTCGTCATCCCTGCGTTTCGCCCCCGCCCAGTCCGGACAGTTCTCCGACACAGTTGAGCCGGAACCGCTGCCGGAGTCGGGAGTGCCAGTCGTTGTATTGTTGGTTGTCGTGGTCGGCGCATCGATATTGATTGTCGCATCGTCACCCTCGGAACAACCGTAAATGCCGCCCAGCGCGATTGCCGCCACCATAACCCGTATAAAATACCTAAGTCTCATGTTAATCTCCTGAATGTAGATTGATGTTTAACCCGAATTTCCTACCAGGTGGTCCACCCTCAGTCAGAAATTCCACTCTATGCCCAGCTTGAATTCCACGCCTTCCTTGTAGCTCTGGAATATTTCTCCGCCCTGAGTGAACTCAACCTCCTCGTTCAACAGGTTTTCCGCGCTTGCCTTCAATAGAAAATCATCGGTGAACCGGTATTTGTAATTGACCTTGAGGTCGAGCCTCGGCTCCTCGATAACGTTGGGCCGCCCGGCAATACCCACGTCCTTGATGGATTTGCCGCTCTGGTTGAGCAACACCGTCAGTTCCTGGTCCCGCACCAGGTCGTCATAACCCACTACCAGGTTGAACGTATAATCCGGTTGACCCTGTAGTTTCCGACTGGTGCCGTCTGCCAGGTTTGCCCCCGATTCGATGACACTGGCGTTGACGAAGACAAAAATTGACTGCGACAGGTCGTCGCTCAACGCAAAGTCCTTGCGTCCTTCCACTTCGACCCCGTAAAGTTCAGCCGATTCAGCATTTCTGAAGGTGCGTGAATTTCCCGCGGTGCCGGATGCCGGCTGTACCACCCGCTCGATGGGGCTTTCCAGGTCCTTGTAGAACAACGCGACGCTGACGCTTTGCCGGTCGGCGAAATACCATTCCCAGCGCGCGTCGTAATTGGTCACTTCGGAAATCTCCAGGTTCGGGTTGCCCCTCACCCGGAAGTCGAATTCGGTATCGTAGAATGTCGCGTTGGAAGTCTCCTTGAAGTCCGGGCGTGACACGGACTTGTATATCGCGAACCGGAACTGGTGGTCTTCCCGGAAGAACCAGTTGAAACCCAGGCTGGGGAGCATGGCCGTCTCGTCAATTTTCGAGCTTACCGCCTCCTGCAGGCCGGCCAGGCTGAACGTCTCGGTAGTCTGCTGATAATCCTCGAAGCGGATCCCTGCAATCAGTTGATAGTCCGTGTTGAACAGGTAATCACCGGAGATATACACGCTCTTCAAATCCAGTTCCGCTTCGTATTCGTCGCTGGCCAGGGTCTTGTCGGCAAAACTGAAGCCGGTGTTGTTGTTGCCCGTTATGGTGTCTTCCCCGATCACCTCGCTGACCAGCGCATTGGGCGCCCTTACCCTGTCGACCAGGGCCTGTTCGATGTTGAAGCCGTAGCTGCTGGAATCGGAATCTCGTTCGCGGTAGATCACCGAGAAACCGGCCTCCATGTTGAATTCCGTTTCGGCATTGGAAACAAACTCATAGGAGATGGCGCCCGACACGTCCACGTTGTCGTCAGTCAGGTCGTCGTAACGCCGCAACAACTGGTTCGCTTCCAGCAGGAAGCCGTTGAGCGCGAACGGTTGCCGGTCGTTGGGCTCTTCGATATCGTAACCCTCCAGCAGGTCCTGCGGATCAGTCAGCGCCGAGTCCGCATCGAACCGCACTTCGCGCCGGTCCGGGGCCACGCGTTTTGCCTGGCTCAGTGTTCCCTGCCAGTCAAACTGGAGCGTGCCCGCCTCGTTCAGGAAATGCGAACCCCTGAGCTGCTGGGACAGGAACTGGCGCTCGACCCAGTCGATGGTGTGGCGCATGGTGGAGTTGAACTCATCCCCCTCCTGGCCGATGGTGCGCTTCACCTTGCTCTGGGTGGCGCGGGAAAGAATGGTATTGGCTTCAAAGGTATGGTCGCCGATGGTCAGGCCGACGGAAAACAGGCCGCTGATGTCTATGTCGTTGGCATACTCCTTGAAAGCGAGGATGTCCAACTGGTCGCCCACCTCATCGGAGGTCTGTCCCGGTGAATAGGTGTTGGTGATACCGTCATCCTTCTGCGACCAGCCGTTCTTGTAGTTCACCGCGGCGAATATGCCCAGGTCCATAGGACCGATGGCGAACAGGTCGCCGTAGTTGGCGCCGATGGAGACGTCCGGGTAGGCAACGGCCTTGTCCAGGTCCAGGTCCTTACTGATAAGGATGGCGCCAAGCCGCCGCAATTCCCGTTCAACCGTGTCGTTAATCTCGAATGTCGCCCCGCTGTCGGTATCGGTAACCGTTCCCAGGCTCAGGGCTTCCGCAATGGCGGTAACGGCTATGGGTTCTTCGCGCTCCCCGGCATCCCAGCCGACCCAGTCGAAACCGCCGTCGGTGGGATCATTGAACACCTTGCCGCCGGTAACGCCCACGGTAGCGTCGCTGGAAATCGATATCTTGCCGGCCCGCTCATCCGGGAACGTCCGGGTATTGATCACCAGGTTGCCGCCGGTGCTCTCTCCCGGCATGGGCGCTATGAAGGTCTTCTTGATATCCAGTTGGCTGACGATATTGCTGGGAAACAGGTCCAGGGGCACGGTGCGCTTGGAAGGGTCCGTACTCGGCAGGGTAGCGCCGTTGAGAGTGGTGGTGACATACCTCCCCCCCAGTCCGCGGATAAACACGAACTTGCCATCCTGCACGGTCACGCTGGGCAGACGTATGACAGCTTCAGCGACATCGGTATCGCCGAAACGGGCCAGGTCTTCAATACCCAGCGTATCCACCACGTTGGTCGTGTCCCGCTCCACCAGTTCCATACCCTCAGGCCGGTAGGCGCCCAGTACAATGACCTCCTCCATCACGCCGGCGGCATCCTGGGTGAGCCCGAAATCCGCAAACCTGGCCACGTTGGCAACCAGGCGCATGGCGCTGATCGAGCGGCTGCGGTATTCGGGGTGTGTTATCTCCAGGTTGTAGATGCCGCGCGGCAGTTCCAGGCGGTAGCGGCCTCCTTCATCCGACCACACCTGCACGTCCTCGCCCTCCACGGTGATTTCAGCGCCGGTCACCGGGGTTCCGAAGGACGTGACTTTGCCTTCCAGCACTGCCCTGGGCGCCTTGGCGCGAGCCCCCGCGGTTTCCGTTTCATACCAGGATTCGATCGTGACGTCCGGGTCGCCCGGGCCCAGTGTTACGCTGACATCCGTATACTGCCCCAGTGCGTAATTGATGCGGAAACTGTGAAGCGGATTGCCGTTTTCCAGGATCTGCAGGCTGTGCGTTCCGGGGACCATATCGAAATAAGCCGCCCCGTCGATACCGGTCGTTTCCCCGGTTTCCCCATCCAGCACCACCGTGAGTCCACTCCCCGCGGCGCCATCCTTGAACACATAGATCACCAGTTCATCAAATGCATACGCAGAAGTCGCGCTGCACAGGAAAAACATTATGCCTGTCAGCCAGGTTGCCGGATTTTTGGTTCTTTTCATTGCGGGGACTAGTCTGGAAGTTGTATGTGACAATCCGGCGATGTTTCCATGAAATTCCGGCGAAAGTTAAATGACATGGATGTGACGCGTAGCAGGGGACGGCCTTCAGGCATGCCCCCGCACGTCGTCTGCGGGGGTCCATCCCCGGTCCCGCAGGCCGGCGGGAAGGAGCAGGAATTTGTCCGGGTCAGTCCAGAGCGAGTTGCCATTCCATGGCTACGCGATCCTGGCCGGCGCGCCCCAGGATCGGCAGAATTCGTCTCAACGGTACCGGTGCATCTGCGGAGAGTTGGCCCACGCCCCGGAACCTGAGGGTCTGCGCTGAGGGTTCCTGTATGAATTGTCCGGTCACGGAGAGCAAAGCCGGGCCGTCGAGCGTCCTGACCTCGCCGGTGATCCCTGCCTGCTCAAGGGCCTGCAGCTCTACCTGGTAATTTCCCAGGGGTCTGTCCGTTGGTAACCATACGGCGCGGATATCCTCGAAATCCACTGTCAGCCGGCCGGCATCCGGCAGGGAGCCGTATTCTGCCGAAACAGCCTCGCCCCGTACCGCCAACCCGCCATCAAGCCCCGCTATCTCCAGTTCGGGGAAGGTCGGCAACAGCGCCGTCAACGGCAGTTCCCCGTCAATTTCCTCCAGACGCCAGTCATGCAGGCCGAAACCGGCTGAGCCGGAGAGCGCTTTGGCCCCGTCATCGATCCGGAAATCCAGTCCCAGCCTTCCTCCGAACAACGACAGGAATGCAGGGTCGAGTGTAACCTTGCTGAGATAGGCCCGGCGCCCCCCCGGCAGCCTGAATGTCAACCCGCGGATGGCCATACCGGAAATCGTGCCCTCGGCGCCGGTCCAGCCGACTTCAACCGGCAGCAGCCGGTTGGCGCCTGCCAGTATCCAGGCTGCGGGCGCGCGCAGCAGCAAGGCGCCCAGAAAAACCACCAGGGCCGTTGCGCCAAGGTACATCCAGCGTCTGTCCACGTGCTTCCTGTTTCCCCCTCACCCCGGTTCGTTGCAGGGTTACCCGGGAAGCAGTTTCAATTCGGCCATGACCCGCCCGTTCCGGTCATCGAGCCCGTTCACGCGCGTGTTTGTGACGAACGTGTTGATAAGACATTCCGCGCGGGTGTCGCTGAACCCGTTATTCACTAATGTCCTGGTAGCCTTGCGGGCGCCGGCAACAATCATGACGTCTCCCTTTAATGATAGACCGCGCAACACGGTACTGCATTACGCCGGCAAACTCAATTACCAGGAGAGGGTGTGACGATTGCTATTAATTTCGGAAAAATGCGGTGAAGTAAAAAAACAGGGCTTGAAATTATTACTATAGACTTGTAGACTGGTCTATAAGTCCATAGTAGAGATATTTCACGATGAAACAAATTGGCTCTTATGACGCAAAAACCCATCTCCCCGAAATATTACGCCGTGTCGAAGCAGGAGAGATGTTTACCATAACCAACCGAGGCAAACCAATCGCAGACTTGGTGCCAAGCCGTGCGTCTGCCCTTCTGAAGGCACAAACTGCCATCAACAATATCATGCAGGCAAAGAAACACCCTGTGTCTGACAAGACCCTGGCCGACCTGAAAGAGAGCGGCCGGAAATGAAGAATTTTGTACTGGATAATTCAGTAACTATGCGCTGGTTATTGGAAAGTGAGAAACCGGCAGACCAGAACTACGCTGAGACAGTTCTGAACACCCTCACAAATAACAGGGCCATAGTCCCAAACCTATGGCATTTGGAGGCCGTTAACGTGTTATTGAGCGCTGAAAGGCGAAAAGATATCGCAATCGCTGAAGTTGAGAAATTTATTTCACAACTGGAGAAGCTGCCCGTCCAGGTCGACCCGCTGACAGCAAACCAGGCATTCAGCAGAACACTGGCGCTGGCGAATGCTTACAAACTCAGCAGTTATGATGCCGCTTACCTGGAACTGGCTGTCCGGGAGAGTTTGCCACTTGCGTCTTTGGATAAAAATCTGGTTAAAGCTGCTAAGAAAGCAAATGTGGAAATCTACCTGAGATAAGGATTGACCGGCAGACTGGATTAAACAGGGCAGGCGTGCGGGGGCAGGCTCCGGCAAGCCGGTGATTTGCGCATCCATCGCTACCCGCAAGTCCGCGCTGGCCTGGTACATGAACCCGAAGCAGCCGAGCATGACCGTCAGGGCGAACGCGCCCATCGACAACGCCAGCCGGAACTCGCTCCGGCGATTCACTGCTGCGCCTTGGCGCCTCGCGGGCCGCGGCGATTTGAACGGCGGCAACTGTTCAACCGGATCGGCTTTCGCCAACTGTCACCTTGTTGTAATAATCATGGCTTACGCTACGGCGTTGTTTCTTGTCCGGTTTGAATAAAATGCAGCCGTCGGAATACAGGATTGAGGGGGCTGGTTGGTACAGGATATGCATAATGCGTGAATTTTCATGATGCCGTTTCCGCTGAAATCCTTGTTTTCACCGTATTACGCCCTCCGCGGCGCGGAGGCCGCGCTGGTGGTTGCGCTGGCGCTGGCGCTGGCCGAGTTCGTCTGGTTGCTGTTTCCCGGCCCGGGCCAGGGAGATAGCCGGGCGCCCGTCGCCGCGTTGTCCCCGGCCCAGGCCGGGTTGGGCGCGCCGGCACGCGGCGGCTTGGGAAGACGGCTTTCCCCCGCGCTCTTGTCCTTGTTCGGCGAAGCCGGAAATAACCCGGGCAAAGCGGCGTTTCGAGAGGAAGAAATCAGGGAAACCGGCCTGGACCTGACCCTGAAAGGCATCCTGGCAAGCCGCTCCGGCACGCGCAAGCTCGCGGTGATTTCCCGGGGGGGCGAAAAGGAAGACGTCTACCGGATCGGGAATCAAATCGCCGGCGCCGAAATCACGCATATCGAGGCGCGCCGGGTCATCCTGGAGCGCAACGGCGTCGCGGAGGCGCTGACCCTGGAAACGGCCGAACCGCGCTATGGCAGCAGTTTCGCCGGGCGCCGGGCAACGGCAGGCATTACCATGATCAATGCGCGCGAGCGGGTCGTGTCGCGCAACCTGTTTGATCGGCAGCTGCAGCGCCTGCCGGAAGTCCTGAACCAGGCCCGGGCGGCGCCGTACTGGGACAAAAACGGCCATGAGGCGGGTTTTCGCATGGTCGATATTGAACCTGACAGCGTCTTTGACAAACTCGGCCTGCTGCGGGAAGACGTTGTCGTCTCGGTGAACGGCGTTTCCGTGCGCAACAACAGGGAGGCCCTGGCTGCGTACCAGTCGTTCAAGTCCGCCGATGCGCTGCAGGTCGGGCTGTTACGCGATGGCCGGGAAGTGACCATCGATTTTTCCATCCAATAACCGGAATTCAACATGGTTTCTCTTACCCGGGCGGTTTTTTTTCCATTGCTTCGCTGCCTGTGCCTGTGCTCGGTCCTGGCGGCCGTCTCCGCCGCAGGCCGCGCGCAGGACATCAATTTTGATTTCGAGGAGGCCGAGCTGCGCGCCGTGATCCAGGCCGTGGCGGAGTTTACCGGCCGCAATTTCCTGGTGGACCCGGCCGTCAAGGGCACGGTTACCGTGGTGGCGCCGCAAACGTTGACGGAGGAAGAGGCCTACCGGGTATTCCAGTCCGTGCTGGAGGTGAACGGCTACGTTACCCTGGAAGCGGACGGCGTCACCAAGATTGTGCCGCAGGATAAAGGCAAGCTGGGCGGGGCATTCCCGTCCGGCCGGGAGGCCGGCGGGGATGATATCGTGACGCGGGTCATCCGCCTCGAGCACGTCCGGGCGGAGCGCCTGGTGCCGCTGCTGCGCCCGCTGATCCCGGGCTACGGCCACCTCGCCGGCGACGCCGAATCCGGCTCCCTCATCCTGACCGACCGGGCCGCCAACGTGGCGCGGCTGGTGAACATCATCGAACGGCTGGACCGTCCGGCCAGCGCCGGCGAGGTGGAACTGGTGACCCTGACCCACGCTTCGGCGGAGGAAATGGCGCAGCTGTTCAGCCGCCTGCACCGGAACAACGGGGGACCGGACGCTCCCGGCGACGGGTTGGTCGTGATTGCCGACCCGCGCACCAACAGTATGGTCATCAAGGCGGACACCGATACCCGCAAGGAGATCAAGGACCTGGCGCTGGCGCTGGATACGCCGTCGTCCGGGCGCGGCAACACGCATGTTATTTACCTGAAGAACGCCAGCGCGGAAAACCTGGTGGAGGTGCTGGAGAGCTCCCTGACCAACGCGCCGGACGCTGAGGGCGGCAGCCTGTCAAAAGAGATCTCCATCAAGGCCGACCCGGAAACCAACGCCCTGGTAATCACCGCGACGCAGTCGGATTTCGCCATTCTTGAACAGGTCATCAGGAAGCTGGACGTGCGCCGCCTGCAGGTATACGTGGAAGCGCTGATCGCGGAAGTTGACGCCCGGACCACACAGGAAATCGGTGTGCAGTTCGGCATCGGTGACGGCGTGCGTGCGGACCGGCGCGGGGTCGTCGGCGCGACGAACCTCGGAACAAACGCCGGTACCAACCTGGCACAGGTTCTGGCAAACCCGCTTGCCGCCGGCGCCGGCCTGTCTTTCGGCTATGTCGATGGCATTATCACCCTGCCGGACGGCACGGAAGTATACAATCTCAATGCCCTGGCCAAGGCGCTGGAAGGCCAGAGCGACGCCAACGTGCTGTCCACGCCGAACATCCTGACCATGGACAACGAAGAAGCCGAAATAGTCGTCGGCCAGAACGTGCCGTTCATCACCGGCTCTTTTTCCCAGATAAGCCAGGGCACGGCCGTGGAGAACCCGTTCCAGACCATCCAGCGCCGGGACGTGGGCCTGACCCTGCGGATCAAGCCACAGATTACGGAGGGCAGCGCCATCAAAATGGAAATCTTCCAGGAGGTCTCCAATGTGGCGCTGCGGGGGGAAGCCAGAGATATCGTTACCAACACCCGTTCCCTGTCCACCACCATCGTCGCTGAGAACAACCAGATGGTGGTGCTGGGCGGGTTGATACAGGATGACTTGTCCAACAATGTGCAGAAAGTGCCGTTGCTCGGGGACGTCCCTATCCTCGGGCAACTGTTCCGCTACAAAAACCGCACGCGCAAGAAGACCAACCTGCTGGTTTTCCTGCGTCCGCAGGTAATAAGAGGGCCAAAGGATATGGACGAGCCCACCCGCGACAAATACGAATACCTGGGCCGGTTGACCGACCAGGAGGCGCTCAAGGACAATGAAGAAGCACAGTCCATGCTGGAGGAATGGGAGTTGATCACGGGGGATACTGTTGTTGACGATGCGGGCCCGGCAGAACCACAACCGGGCGCGCCCGCGGAACAAACCCGGCCCGGGCAGTCACAGACGGAAGCCCCGGCCGACGCACAGGAAATATGAACCGGCCCGCCGGCAGCGAGCGCGCGCAGCAGTTGGGCTGGCCTTACGAAACCAGGCCCGATATCGGCATGCTGGACCCGGACCTGGCCGGGCGTTTCGGGTTCGGCCAGGTGCGCCGCGTCGGGGCATTGCCGGCGTACCGGAGCGATGATGCCACTATCGTCTGGGTGCGCCCGGACCTGGACTGGAGCGCCTTGCTGGAGACACAGGCAGAGTTTGAGGGCGGGTTCACGCCGGTGATGATCCCGGAAGACGTGTTCAACCTGGCCATGCAGCGCGCGTTCGAGCGCGCCGGCGCCGCTGCGGACGCCGTGCAGGGCCTGGACCAGGTCATAGACCTGGAGTCCCTGTCAAGGGACCTGCCGCAGACCTCTGACCTGCTCGACAGCCAGGACGATGCGCCGATCATACGCCTGCTGAACTCGGTGCTGACCCAGGCCGTTGAAGAGGGCGCTTCCGATATTCACATCGAACCTTTTGAGGCCCGCCTGGTCGTGCGTTTCCGCGTGGACGGGCTGTTGCGGGACGTGGTGGAGCCGCCGGTGGTTCTGTCCGGCCGGATCGTCGCCCGGGTCAAGGTGATGGCGCGTCTCAATACCGCCGAGAAGCGCGTGCCCCAGGACGGCAGGATCAGCCTGCGCATCGGCGGCCGGCTGGTCGACGTAAGGGTGTCAACCTTGCCCACCCATTACGGCGAGCGCGTGGTCATGCGCATCCTGGAAAAGGAACAGGGGCTGCTCACCCTGGAACAGCTTGGCATGCCGGGGGAAGTGCGTTCCCGGTTCAGCGAACTGATCCGCTCCCCCCATGGGGTTTTCCTGGTGACCGGTCCCACGGGATCGGGCAAAACCACGACCCTGTATGCGGCGCTGCAGCAGATTCACAGCCCGGACCTCAACATCATCACGGTGGAAGACCCGGTTGAATATGACCTTGAAGGGGTCGGACAGATCCCGGTAAACGTCAAGACCGGCATGACGTTCGAGAAGGGGTTGCGCGCGATTCTCCGGCAGGACCCGGACGTGATCATGGTGGGAGAGATCCGCGACATCGAGACGGCGCAGGTCGCGGTGCAGGCCAGCCTGACCGGCCACAGGGTGTTCTCGACCCTGCACACCAACGATGCCGCGGGCAGCATCACGCGCCTGGTGGACATGGGCATCGAACCCTACCTGGTGGCCTCGAGCCTGTTGGGCGCCATGGCGCAGCGCCTGGTCAGAAGATTATGTACCGGGTGCCGTATCCGCCGGCCGGCCGATGCCGCCGAACGGCAACTGCTCGGAATACCCGGGGACGCAGACGTCTTCCTCTACCACCCGGGCGGCTGCGCCGCATGCCTGTTCTCGGGTTACCAGGGCAGAACCGGGATTTATGAACTGCTGGTCGTCGATGACGCGTTGCGAGGCATGATCCACGACAACCGGGGGGAACACGACTTGCGCGAGGCGGCGATCCGGAATGGGATGCCTGCGTTGCGCGCAGACGGGGTAGCCAAGGTCCTGGCCGGCAAAACCAGCCTGGAAGAAGTCGTCCGGGTATCCCATCATTAACCTTCCCGGTTGCTGGTACTCTTTCAACCTGATATTGCCATGTTCAGAGCCACACAGCAGCGTCAAGACAAGGCGCAGTCCGCAGGGAATGGCGCGCCGCGCCTTGCGCTCAACCGCTTCCCGACCCGCTGAACATGGCAATATCAGGTTGAAAGAGTACTGGAATGGCCGCCTTTGAATACATTGCCCTTGATGAAGCCGGTCGCACCCGTCAAGGTGTGCTGAACGGTGATTCCGCGCGCCAGGTCCGGTCCCGCCTGCGTACCCTGGGGCTGTACCCGGTGGAAGTGCATGGGGTCCGGGAACAGGCTGTAACGCCGGCCGGCCTGAACCCGTCCCGGCGTATTTCCGCCGCCGCCCTGGCCCTGTTGACCCGCCAGCTCGCCACCTTGTTGCGCGCCGGCATGCCCCTGGACGAATCGTTACGCGCCCTGGGCGCGCAGACGGCCGCGCGGCGACTGCAGGCCATCCTTGCCGACGTGCGCGCGCGCATTACGGAAGGCGCTTCCCTGAACGAGGCCTTGTCCGTCTATCCGGGCGTGTTCCCGGAGTTCTACTGCAGCATGGTCGCTGCCGGCGAGGCAGGAGGCCGCCTGGAAGAGGTGCTGGAACGCCTGGCGGACTACACCGAAGCCCGTCGCGCACTGCGCCAGTCACTCAGCACGGCGTTGATTTACCCGGCGATCCTGACCCTGGTCTCACTGCTGGTTGTGGCCGTGCTCCTGATCTACGTCGTGCCGGAAGTCGTAAGGGTTTTCCAGCAGACCGGCCAGTCTCTCCCCTGGTTGACTACCGCCCTGATCGCCAGCAGCCAGGCACTGCGTGATTTCGGCTGGCTGCTTTGCCTCGGGGCTGCGCTGGCCCTGTTGCTGGGGCGTTTCCTGCTGGGCCGGACGGTTATCCGGGCCCGCGTTGACCGCATGCTGCTCGATATGCCCTTTCTCGGCAGGATAACCCGCATGCTGCATGCGGCCAGGCTGACCCGGTCCCTGGCCATCCTGACGAAGAGCGGCGTCCCGTTGCTCGAAGCGCTGGAGATAAGCGGCAGGATGATCATCAACATTCCCCTGCGTGCGGCAGTGGACGGCGCCGCTGTGCGCGTGCGCGAGGGGGGGCGCCTGCACAAGGCCCTGGATGACTGTGGCTGGTTTCCGCCGTTACTGATCCAGATGCTGGCTTCGGGTGAAGAAAGCGGGGAGCTCGATGATATGCTGGCGCGCGCCGCCTCCTACGAGGAGAACGAACTGCAGACCGTGCTGACCGCCGCCGCAGCCCTGTTCGAACCTCTCATAATCCTGGTTATGGGCGCGGTCGTGCTGGTTATCGTGCTGGCGATCCTGCTGCCCATTTTTGAAATGAACCAACTGGTGGGTCTCTGAAGTGAGGTTGTGTTATGACAGAACATTCCCGTAAATATTCCGTCCCGCGTTCCCCCGCACGCCGTGACCGGCAACGAGGCTTTACCCTGATTGAATTAATGGTCGTGGTGGTTATCCTCAGCATTCTGGCCGCGGTCGTCATCCCCCGGGTGATGGACCGGCCGGAGCAGGCGCGCATCAGCGCCGCAAAAAACAATATCCGCGCCATCTCCTCGGCGCTGGACATGTATAAACTGGACAACTTCAGGTATCCGACAACGGACCAGGGCCTGGAGGCGCTGGTAGCGACCCCGGACCTGCAACCGCGGCCGGAAAACTGGAACCTCTATATGAACAAGATCCCCCTGGACCCCTGGGGCAGCGAATTCCTGTATTTGCAGCCCGGCGCGCGCGCCGAAGTGGATGTTTTCAGTCCCGGCCCAAACAAACGCCCCGGCGATGAGGATGATATCGGGTCCTGGGACTTATAAGGAACCTTAACACAAACCTGCCGGCAACTATTACTCTTTCAACCTGATATTGCTTCCGACAGCAACAACCGGGCGGGCGGGAAACGCGGGGTTCACCCTGCTTGAACTGCTGGTTGTGATCATGCTCATCGGCGTGCTGCTGAGCCTGGTTGCGCCAGGCCTTGACCGCGCGCGCGGCGGGGGGCTGGCTGACTCCGCCGACAGGTTGTGCCTGACTCTCAACCAAGCCAGGCAGGAGGCCGTGCTCACGTCCCGACCATGGCGCCTGGAGGTTGACCCGGCGGAGAAAACAGTCCGCTTCCGGTATCGCCGCGACGAGGAATTTATTCCGTTGAACAATCCGCCGTTTACAGAAACCCGGTTACCACCGGGCATTGAGATAGCCGAACTCACTATCAACGGTCAACCTGTCGCGGGTTCCGGGCAGGTATACCTGTTCCCCACGGGCGCACAGGATGCATTCAGCCTGACGCTGGTCGAGGGAGAACGCCGGCGCACGTTGTCCATGGGTTCCGTGGGCGCTGCGGAGGTGCGCCATCAGTAAAATTGCCCATTATCCTGTGCGCGGCTTTACCCTGCTGGAAGTTCTGGTTGCATTGACGGTCATGGTATTTGCCCTGGCCGGCTTCTGGAAGGCGCTTAACATGAGCGCCGCCTTGTCCGGCGCCTTGCCGGAGAGGGTGCTGGCAAGATGGGTAGCGCACAACCGCGTCGTCCTGCGCCAGGCCGGACGGCAGTGGCCGGAAACGCAGGTGTACCGGGGCCGCGAAGAGATGGCGGGAAGGACGTGGTACTGGGAAGAAGAGGTAAGCGCCACCAGCGAGCCGCGACTGCGACGCATAACGGTCAGGGTCGGCGCCGCGCCCGAGGCGCTGACACTGGCAACCCTGGAAGGCTTTATCAGGCAGCCGGACTAGTACTCTTTCAACCTGATATTGCCAAGTGATGCGCCCTCGCTACCGGACTACCTGGGCAGCAATGTCACTTCCGCCATGACCTGCCCGTTGCGATCCCGGAGGCTGGTCACACGCATTCCGGTCACGCGGGCATGACCTTCATCCTGCAACCGGGCAATGAGCGCCAGCAGGTCGGGAAAACTGACCTTGTCGAAACTGAGCGCTACGCCCTGCCCGGCCCCGGGCTGCATGGCGGACAGCTGCTCGCGCAGGCCGGCTTCGTGCAGCAACGTTTCAACCCGTGCCGCAGACAGCGCCGGTTGCGCTTGTTCCCGCGCACCTGCCGCAGTTGCCTTGCGTAGCGTTTCGACCTGGTTAACGTGGGCCTGCATCCAGGCAAGGTCCTCTTGCAAACCCGGCAATTCGGCAGACAAACGACGGCGCTGCTCCAGCAGCGGTTCCAGCGCCAGCAACAGCGCAACAGCCGACAGCAGTACGCCTGCAGCCACCAGGCCCAGCCTTTCCCTGGCGCTGCGTTGCCGCCACCAGCTCATGATCGCCCTGCCAGACGCATGCGGCTTACCACCCTGTCGTCCTTGAGTTCTGCGTTTTCCACTTCCGGCTTCAGTCCGGTAGCAGACAGTTGCTCTTGCAGCGCTTCCAACGCCTCAAAGTCCGGCAGGCTCAAATCCAGGACCAGTTGTCGTCCGTCGAAGTTGAATGCCGTGAGACCCGCACCGGCGCTGTTGCCCAGCAGCGGCGCCAGCCGTTCCAACCAGAACAGGATATCAATACCCTGTTCCCGTCCACCGGTGACCGGCCTGGCTGCGGCGTTCAGCCATTGTTCCATCTGGTGGCGCGGGTTGACCAGGCGCCTGGCGTCGGGGAAAGCCTGCCGGTAGGCAGTTTCGATAGCGGTTGTCAGGCGCTCATGCTGTGCCTGTATGCGGGAATACTCAACAAACCACTGCGCGGTCAATACCAGGACCAGGGCCACAGCCAGGCCCGCGGACGGAATGAACCGGCGTGACTGCAGTAACCTGTCCCGGCCCGGTTGGTACTTTCCCGTCAGCATATTCACCTGCTCCGGCGGAGCGGGCTGCCGCGCCAGGCAGGCGGGACGGGACAGGTCCGCCTGCGTCCGCGCCAGGTCAATGCCACGCTCGGCCAGCCAGTCCAGCCAGTTCCCCACCAGTTCGTACTGTTCCCGGTCGCGCACCCGCACTTCCAGCCTGGCGGGGGGCTGCCGGGAATGTTCCAGGGCAAGCTGCAATCCGGCGGGAGGTTGCGCGCCAACGTCCTCATCCAGCGCGGCGCCGCCGGCTGCCGCGGGAAACCGCAGCAATAACGGCTTTTCCAGGGCATCCAGGAACCAGGCGCCGGGCGCGGGCTCCAGCAACAGCAGGTACTCCGGCGTCAACAGGTCGAGACGCAGGCCGCGCGCCTGTGCGGCCGCGGTCCACGCCGTCACCTGTTCGTGTTCCACCACTGCGACCGGAGTCCCGTCCTTGCCGGCAGGTCTTGTCAGCGGCACAAAATGGTATGCCTCCGGCGTCCGGAACAACCTGTCTTCAAGCGCAAAAGGCAAGGCGGCAAAAAAACGTTTCCGGTGACGCGTCGGAATGCTGACCGAATGTATGCGCACCCGGACGCCGGGCGCACAGAGCAGTATGCGCGCGCCGGGCGGGGCCGGCAGGGACTCCCAGTCAGGACATTCCCCTTCCTGTAACGGAACGTCCTCCGCGCGCGCGCGCCTGGCATAATACAGGCCCTGCCGGCGCAACTGGACCCACCAGTAGTCATTGCGCTCATCCGTCATTCCCGCGTCTCCTTCTCGTCATTCCCGCATCCCCCCTCGTCATTCCCGCGCAGGCGGGAATCCTGTGAAAAAATTGTCCCGAAGAGGCTAATCATACTCGCGCCAGTGACCCCGCACCGAGACGCCGTCCTCTGCACGCTTGTAAAGCGTTGCCGTGCGCCGCCGGGCATTGCCGGTCTCTACCAGGGTGTGGGCGAGAAAGAACTCAGTCTTGACGTCAAGCAACTGCTTCAGGGTTTCACAATCGGGTGTCAGCTGCTCCATTTTACAATAATCTTGGATATCTTTTTGTGATTTGAACGGTTCCTGTCTGGCTTTCCCCCTCAACTGCTCGGCTTTCATCAATGCCTGCGCTTGCGCCAGCCCGAGGCTGGTGAGGACTGCCGCCAGCACCTCCCGGCTGGCCGTATTGATATTGATCTTCTTCACATCCGGCGGCAGCGCGCTGACGTGCGGTCTCAACTTGTACCATACCTTCCTGTCCACGCCGCGCACCAGGCGCAGTTCTGCGGGGTCATTCAAGGGCTTGTTGGCGGTAACGTAAGGCGGATTCATACCCAGGTAGTAACCATCTTCGGCGCCCCAGGGGCCGTAGACGTCACCGCCTGTATCCATCCAGTCAACAATCGCTTGGGCTATGCCCGGATTCAGTTCCAGGATACGCAGCAGTTGTTCGAGCGTTTTCCTGGCTTGCGCGTTGACCCTGTTCTCTTGCACCAGGTTATTCAGGTTGATGCGCGCCTGCATGTCTTCCATGCCTTCCCCATAGCCCCGTACAAAGCCGCGACCGACCGGCAACGGCGCCGGGGTCTGCGCCCATGCATCCTGGAAGCTGTCGTAAGCACGATCATCCTCGTCCAGGATAAGGCCCGCCCAGTCCTGAACCGCGCGCACGGCCAGCGCAGACTGCAGGAAATCCGCGCCGTTCCCCACCTGGCGTATCCAGACCTGGTTGGAAAAACTCAGGCGTCCGACTATCGCCGATAATATTGCCAGGACCAGCAGTACCGTGACCAGCGCCACCCCGCGCGCGCCGGGGGGGGCGGGGACGGACTTGAAGTCCGTCCCCGGGGTCTGCGCGCCCCCCCTCACTGGCAAACTAGTACTCTTTCCAGGTGATATTGACATGTTCAGCGGGTCGGGAAGCGGTTGAGCGCAAGGCACGCCGCGCCGGGAATGGCGCGCCATTCTCTGCGGGCTGCGCCTTGTCTTGACGCCGCTGTGTGGCTCTGAACATGTCAATATCACCTGGAAAGAGTACTAGCGTGGGTGTCCAACATGGAACAACCACCTGTAAGCGCCTGCGTCTTCCAGTTCTATAGTCAGCTCCACCGCGCGGGGAAGAGCTTCGTCGTTACCAGCGAGTCCCTGCGACTCGCGAGGCGTCCCCACCGCGGAGGGAAGATCTTGCGTTCCTCCGATATTCATCGGTGGCGGCCAGCGCGCCAGCCATAAGCCGGCGTCCGCCAGGTAGCGCAGACGGATATCCCCGATACCTTCCAGAAGCAGGTTGTCCCGGGGCGGCATTCCATACGGCCGGTCGAGTCGCGCCCAGGTCCGGCGGTAAAGCCCGCCATCGTCAAGGCGGTAGCCGACGCGCAGGAACGGGCTGGCCGGCCCCGCGTGAAAATCGGCATTCACGCTCCGGGTAAATTCCAGCACGTTCTCATAAGCCGCGGAATTACCATATTCATGACCGTTAAAGGGCTGGCCGGCGGCGCCCGGCGCCCGGTCCACAGCCTGTTCGAAGTCGGCATGAACCAGGTTGAAGACCGTCTCCAGCCGCTGCCAGAAACGTCTTTGCTCCTGCAACCGGTCCTGCACAACCAGCCCCTGGCTCAACGCCCCGTAAGCGGCGGCGGCCACCAGTGAGAAAATCGCTATGGCAACGACCAGTTCCAGCAGGGTCATTCCCGCGTAGCGACCCCTGGCTCGCGGGGACAGGCTTAAGCAGGCCCCCGCATGTTGTAAGCGCGGGTACGTCCCCCGTAAGCAGGGTCCCCTTACAAGGAATGTGCGTTCACCGGACTCTGGCCCCCGCTTACGGCGTGCGGGGACAGGCCTGCGCGGGAGCGGTACTACTGGCAACAGTGACATGATTGCAACCCGAAAAAATTAATCTGCGTCATCTGCGGAAAAAAACAATACCCCCGACTGATGTTCCACCAGGCTGATGCTACATCGTCAGGATGCTGAGCAGGTTTTTGTAGTCTTCCTCAATCCTGTTGTCGTGTTGCCGCAATTCGGCGACCTTCCTGTGGGCATGCAGCACAGTGGTATGGTCGCGTCCGCCGAAGGCGTCGCCGATCTCAGGGTATAACCTTCCTTCATGAGAGTGTATCCCAGAAATTCCCTGATGGGAGCCTCATCTTCAACAAGCAGTATCTTGCCTTTCATAAGCGCGGCCTGACGGCTTAACATGCGTCAATTTAACAGGAACTATGTTACCGTTAAATGACAGGATCGATCAAAAATCACCCAACGGTCCGATTTCACCGGACAGCGAAATCCGGGCTAGCAGTCTGTCGGACTTAGGGTCTGGACAGGGGTATAATATACAACACGATTTGATGATAACACTCCACCTGCGATAGAGGCTACTCTCCGATGCAAAACTTTGTACAAGGCGACCGCAACCAAC
>MKWU01002088.1_pt1 | contig 31439 bp, 27 predicted proteins | sample 809101 | NCBI WGS metagenome assembly MKWU01 (sample SAMN05860141, study PRJNA318959) | sponge metagenome | host: Aplysina aerophoba | place: Slovenia: Piran, Adriatic Sea, Gulf of Piran | collected 2013-05-07
GGGAGACCCCGGGGTCGACGGCACGGACCGCACGGGAATCCACCACTTCGCCCTCGCCGCCTCGGACCCGGCCGCGGTCCGCGATGCGGCGGCGGCGGCCGGGGTGGGGGCGGGCGCCTCGCGGGCCGCGCTCGGTGGCGGCGAAGCCTTCGACCTCGATCCTGCCGAGACGCGCGGGGTCCTCGCCCGGTTAAGTCCGCCGCTCGACCTCCCGCCGCCCTCGGGATGGGTCGAACGCTTCGACCACATCGGGATCTCCACCAACGACTGCGCGGGGACCGAGGCCTGCTTCGCCGGCAAGCTCGGTTACGAGGTGGAGAGCCGTCAGAGCGACGTCGAGGTATCCATCGCGGTCGAGAGCTTCACCTCCGACAAGTACGGCATCGTGTACCACAACCGCCCTCCTCGCCGGGTGGGAGGCGGACGGGTCGTCTTCATCACCATCGGCGACACCGAGCTCGAGGTCATCGAGCCGCTCGAGTTCGGCCCGGACGCACCGGACGTGCAGCATGGCGAGCGCGGCGATACCCGCCAGGACATGGGGACCCTCGCCCGCTACGTCGACCGTCGCGGACCGGGACTCCACCATGTCGCGTTCAAGGTCCCCGACGCTGACGACGCATTGCGCCGCGCGCGGGAGGCGGGCTGCCGGATGATCGACGACCGCGGGCGGCCCGGCTCGAGGCGGGCCATGATCGGCTTCATCCACCCCGCCGCGCTCGGCGGGATCCTCGTGCACTTCGACGCCCGCGAGGAGATCTGACCGCTACCGGCCCGGCCCGCCGCCGGCCGGGCCGGGCGCCTGCGGCAACCCCATCGTCCCGCCACCGCGCAATCGCGAACGAGTCACGGGCGAAGCGGACCTCCGGACCGTTCGCCGCCGCCCCGGACATCCCTTCGCCCGGTCTCGGCGGGGGCCCGCCGGCAGGGCCGGCGGCCCCGCCCCGCCGCAGCCGCGACCGAGCCCCGGCCGAAGCGGCCCTCCGGCCCGTCCGCCGCCGCCCCGGACATCCCTTCGCCCGGTCTCGGCGGGGCCCGCACGGCGGGCTCGTCGATCAGTCCTTGCCGACGAGCTCGCGCACGTACTGCGGGAGCGCGAACGAAGCGACGTGCACTTCGGGGTTGTAGTAACGGGTACGAATGCCGGACGGCGCGTAGCGTTCGCGAATGGTCTCGACCGGAACCTCCCGCAGGGCCGGGTCGTCCGTCGCCCATCCGAAGAGCATGACGCCGCCCGCATAGGTCGGCACCGCGGCACTGAAGAAGTGCCAGTCGCGGAACGTCCGGGAGAAACTGCGGGCCGAATTGCGTGCGACCTCCGGCTGGAGAAACGCCACCCCGTTCTGGGTGACCAGCACGCCCCCCGGAGAAAGGCAGCGGCGGCACGCCGCATGGAACTCGGGACGGAAAAGAGCGGTACCGGGGCCAACCGGGTCCGTCGAGTCGGAGATGATGACGTCGAACCGTTCGCGGGTTTCGGAAACGAAACGCGCGCCGTCCGCGATGACGATCTCGACCCGCGGGTCGTCGAACGCACCCGCGGAGTGGTTCGGAAGATGCTCCCGGCACATGTCGATCACTGCGGAATCGACCTCCACCTGCACGGCGCGCTCGACCTCACGGTGGCGAAGCACCTCGCGGAGCATTCCCCCGTCCCCGCCGCCGACGACGAGCACGCGGCGCGCGGTCCCGTGCGCGAACAGGGGCACGTGCGCCAGCATTTCGTGATAGATGAACTCGTCCCCCTCGGTGGTCTGCACGATGCCGTCGAGCACCATGACCCTCCCGAAGCACCGGTTGTGGAAGATGAGGAGGGACTGGAGATCGGTGTTCCGTTCGAGGTAGACGCGCTCGACCCGGAGCTCCTGCCGATAACCGTCGAAGAGCGTCTCCGCGAACGCCCGGGGGGTGCTCAGGCCACGACCCCCCGGCGGGTGATCGACGTTTCGGCGCGCTCCGGATCGAGGGCGCTCCGGAGCGTTTCCGCCGCGAGCTCGGGCCGGCACCGGCCGCACATGAACACGTCGAAGGCCGCGAAGCCCCGCTCGGGCCAGGTATGGACGCTGATGTGGGACTCGGCCAGCACCGCCACCCCGGTAACCCCGCCGCCGTCGCCGAAGCGATGGAGGTGAACATGGAGCACCGTCGCACCCGATGCCGCGGCCGCCCGGCGCATCGCGCGCTCGATGTACTCCGGATCGTCGAGGTGGTGCGCGCCCCAGACGTCGAGAAGCACGTGGGTGCCCGCGAACACCGTCCCGTCCTTCTCGGTGAAGTGATCGTCGGCGATGGCGACCGCTTCGCGGACGGCGTCGTCGCAGAAGGACCGGATTTCCGGCCCCCGCTCCGGCCCCCGCCCGCTCCACTCCTCCTCGGGGAGGTGCGTCTCCCGGAGTGCCAGGGGTTCCCAATTCGCCTGCATCGAAGTTCCGGCCCCGCTCCGCGGCTCAGTCCGCGGCGGCCGTTACGGCCGGTCCCGGAATCGACTCCACCGGCTCGCCGCGCAGGCGTGCGTGGTGCCGGGCCTTGAGCACGGTTGCCGCCTCGACGAGGGTGCCCCGGCTCGGGCCCCGGTCCGCGATCTCCGCGATCTCGCGCAGCTCCTCCTCGGTGAACCCGGCCTCGAGGCGTTCCTCGCGTGCAATGCCGATCGTCGCGTCGCCGCGTCCCGACCGGCCGGAGCCGACGGAGAACCGGCGCTCCACCTCGCGCTGGAACGCTTTCGCCTCCTTGAACTTCTCGGGATTGTCGCGGGTGAACTGCTTGACCCAGTTGCTCCCGAAGCGTACGTGGGTCAGCTCGTCGGCGAGGACGAAGTCGATGGCCTGCTCCATGACCGGATCGTCGGCTTCCTTCGCGTACTCGATCATCGCCCGGAAGGCGTCGCACGCGAGCCCTTCGAGGCATCGGTTCACCCCGGCGACCCGCAGGGTCGGATCGTCCGCGCACGCCGCTTCGAAGAGGACGGTGGCCTCCGGATAGTCGCCGACCCCGACCCCGACGTGATCGAGCAGCTTCTCGAAGACCTGGCAGTGCCGCGATTCGTCCCAGCACTGGCGGGCCATGTTCATCCGGAACTCCCAGGGTGCGTCCGGAAAATCCCAGAGGGTGCGTCCCGCTCCCTCGAGCGCCTGCATCTCGCCCACGAAGATGCTGTGCAGGCGCATCTTGAGCTGCACTTCCACGTTGGGATCCTCGGGGCGCAGCGCCCCGAACTGGGTGAGGAAGAGGTAGCCCGGTCCGAGCTCGTCGAACACCGGCTCGAGCTCCGTGCCCTTCACCCGCTCGCGCAGCTTCGGAGCGACCTGCTCGAGGAGCGCGACCACTCCGTCCACGTCATCCGGCAGCGATTCGAGCAGCCGGCCACGCGAGGACGCCCGCTTGAACCGGCTGTCGCGTGCAAGCTCCTCGTGCGAGATGAATCTCTTCATGCCTTCAGCTCCCTTGTCCAGGCTCGAACTCCCCGGCCACGGTCAGCTCTCCGGTGACTCCTCCGCACGCGACGAGGCAGGCCTCGAGCATCGACCGCCGCCGGCTTCGGCGTTCCCTCTCTTCTCGTCCCCGACAAAGCGTATCCAATACTTCGCGGCCCCAGGCGATGTGCCGGCGCGCGTCCACCAGCGATTCGTCGAGGATCTTGATGGTCGGCGCGTCCGCGATCGGATCGGTCTCCGACGCCATGCGCCGGTAGCTCTCCGCGAGGTGGGGGAGGAACACGTCGAAGACCCCGGTCAGCTTCTCGATGGTCTGCGCGGGGGACTCGGGCTCCGCGACCGAACGGACGAACGCCGCGAAACCCTCGTTCGGCGCTTCCGATGCGGCTACCGAACGGGTGCCGCACCGAAGCTCGGGCAGCCGATTGCCGAGCTTGTCGGCCGCCTGCGCCGACTCCCAGATGATCCGGCCGAGCCCGGTCTTCACCGGAAGCTCGGGCACGGTCGCGACCCAGCCCCCGAGAATCATCATGATCCACTCTTCGGCGTACCGGAAGTTCCGCACCCGCCGGGCGACCGCCTCGACATCGTAGCGGCCATGGAGCTCGCGCAGATCGGCCGGGATGTCGAACGCGGAATAGGGCGCGAACGTGGTCCGTTCGTCCTGCCCCGTACCGGGATACATGCGGGGCTCGGCCACTCGCCGCCTCCTCTTCGCCGTCGCCGAGTGGCGGACGGGGACCTGCGGTCCGCCGTCCGCCGGACCGGCAATTATAGCTCTTATCGAGCTCCCGCGAACCTGTGCAATGCCGGACGGCAGGGACATTTCACGCTGGCCGGCGGCAGGGAGCGTGCGTGCATTCTCCTCTCTCTCCCCGGGAGTGGGGCCGGTGCAGAGGAATCTCCCCGCCGGCGGGCCGACGATCGTCCTTCCCTCCCCCTAAGCCCCTCTCCCGGGGGGAGACGAGCATCGGCCCGTCCGCGTGAAACGGTCCTCGCTCCGGGGCGGTTCGGTCGACGGCAGGTCCGCGCGGTCCTCTTGACGGGCGGCGGCGGGCCGCCGCGCAGACGGGGCGCGGTGCGGCGTTCACACCCGCATCAGGCTCCCGCGGGCCGCCGCGTTCCCCGGTTCCACGTGCCCGCCCCCGCACGCCGCGGCACCGGAAACCGTTCCCGGAGGCGTCCGGTTCACACCGGCGAGCCTCGCGGAAAGTCCGGTTCGCGCTTCTCGCGCAGCGACGCGAGGCCCTCGCGCACCTCCGGGCTCGCGAAACCCAGCATCTCGAGCGCGAGCGAGGTGTCGAAAGTGGGACCGGCCATCCGCAGCCAGTTGTTGAGCGCGTGCTTGGTCCAGCGAATCGCCGACGGAGCGCCCCGGGCGAGCTTGCGCGCCACTTCCAGCGCCTTCTCCTGGAGCGCGTCGTCGTCCACGCACAGCGACACGAGACCGATGCGTTCGGCCTCCGCTCCGGTGAGAACGTCGCACGTCATGAGGTAGTACTTCGCCTTGGCCATCCCGCAAAGAAGCGGCCAGACGATTGCGGCATGATCACCCGCCGCCACCCCGAGCCGGGTGTGGCCGTCGGTGATCCGGGCGGAGCGCGCCGCGATGGACACGTCGCAGAGCAGTCCCGCGACGAGACCCGCTCCGACCGCCGGACCGTTGATCGCGGACACGAGGGGCTTGTTGCAGTCGAGGATGTTGTATACGAGGGCCCGCGCCTCCTTCCACGTCTCCACCAGGTGGTCGAAGGACTCCATGTTCCGCTCGATGAGATCGAAGTCCCCGCCCGCCGAGAACGCGCGCCCGGCTCCGGTCAGGATCACGCAGTCGATGTCCGGGTCCGCGTCGACCTTCGGCCACAGATAGGTGAGCTCTCGATGGCCGACCGCATCGAGCGCGTTGTAGCGCTCGGGCCGGTTGAACGTCACCCGGAGGATTCGCTCCTCGGGCCGGTCGAAAGTCAGGCGTTCATAGCCTCCGTAGGGGTCCGTCATCGCATTGCTTCCCGGTGTGTGCGCCCTGGCCCGTCAACGTTAGCACGGCCCGCGGGAGGCGCGCGCCGGCCGGCGGACCGGACCGCATTCCGGGCTATACTTCGGCCGTCCGACCGGAGCGGAACCACATGGATCTCAGCGGCGAATTCCACGTTCCCCTGCCCCGGGAGGCAGTGTTCGAGGCGCTCAACGACCCGGTGATCCTCGGCCGGTGCATTCCCGGCTGCCAGACCCTGGAACGGGTGAGCGAGAACGAGTTCGACGCGGACGTGCTGGCGAAGGTCGGGCCGGTCAAGGCCCGTTTCAGGACCCGGATCGCGGTCTCCAATCTGAACCCTCCGGAAAGCTATACTCTTTCCGGCGAAGGCCGGGGCGGCGCGGCCGGGTTTGCTTCGGGAAGCGCGGACGTGAGCCTGGAGACGGCGGACGACGGGACCGTCCTCCGATATGTGGCGCGGGTCCAGCCGGGGGGCAAGATCGCCCAGGTGGGCTCACGCCTCATCGGCGGGACGGCCCGCAAGCTCGGAACGGATTTCTTTTCCCGCTTCGTGGAAATCGTCACGCCGGAGGCGCCCTCCGAGGAGGGCGAACCGGACGAGAAAGAGGAGTAAGGCGCATGCCGGTAAATGTCTCCATGAACGTGAACGGGAGGGCGATCTCCGAGGAGGTCGAGGATCGGACTCTCCTGGTGGAACTGCTGCGTGAGACGCTGCGCTTGACGGGAACCCACGTGGGCTGCGACACCAGCCAGTGCGGCGCGTGCGTCGTGCACGTGGACGGGCGCTCCGTCAAGGCGTGCACGATGCTCGCGACCCAGGCGCACGGCGCCGACGTCGTCACCATCGAAGGACTGGCCGAGGGCGGAAAGCTCCATCCCATGCAGGAGGCGTTTCGCGACAACCATGGCCTGCAGTGCGGCTTCTGCACTCCCGGCATGGTTATGAGCGCACTCGACCTGGTGGCCCGCAACCCCGATCCGACGGGCCCCGAAGTCCGCGAGTGGCTGGAGGGAAATCTTTGTCGATGCACCGGCTATCACAACATCGTGAAGTCGATCCTCGCCGGTGCGAGCACGATGCGCGGAGGTAGCTGAAATGGCTGAGAGCGGAATCGGGGCCTCCGTGCCCCGCACCGAAGACCAACGGTTCCTCACCGGGTCCGGCGACTACACCGACGACACCACCTTCCCCCATCAGACGCACGCCGCGTTCGTGCGGTCGACCCACCCCCACGCCTCGTTCACCCTGGACACGACCGCCGCGGCCTCTGCGCCCGGGGTGGTGACGGTCCTGACCGGCGCGGATCTCGCGGCGGACGAGATCGGCACGCTCATCTGCGGCTGGCAGGTCACGGGCAAGGACGGCGAGCCGCACAAGGCCCCGCCCCACCCCGTTCTCGCGGTCGATACGGTTCGCCACGTAGGCGACGCGATCGCCATCGTGGTCGCGGAGAGCGCACGGGCGGCGCGCGACGCCGCGGAGCAGGTGGAGGTGAGCTACGCGCCGCTTCCGGCCGTCGTGTCCATGCGCGATGCGCTCGCGGACGGGGCTCCGCAGATCCACTCCGACGCGCCCGGGAACCTCTGCTACGACTGGGAGATCGGCGATCGCGCGGCGACGGACGACGCGTTCGCCCGCGCCCATCACGTGGCCCGCCTGGACCTCGTCAACAACCGGTTGATCCCGAACGCGATGGAACCGCGTTCGGCGATCGGCGACTTCAACCCGGCGAGCGGCGACTACACCCTGCGGCTCACCAGCCAGAATCCGCACATTCACCGCCTCGTGCTCGCGGCCTTCATCCAGATCGCGCCGGAGCACAAGCTGCACGTCATCGCCCCCGACGTCGGCGGCGGATTCGGTTCCAAGATCTTCATCTACCAGGAGGAGACCGCGGTCCTGTGGGCCGCTGGAAAGATCGGCCGCCCCGTCAAGTGGACGGCGGACCGCTCCGAGTCCTTCGTCGCCGACGCGCACGGGCGCGACCACGAGTCCCACGTCGAGCTCGCGCTCGACGCGGACGGCCGGTTCCTCGGCCTCAAGGTCTCGACCCTCGCGAACATGGGCGCCTATCTCTCGACCTTCGCGAGCTGCGTTCCTTCGTACCTGTACGGCACCCTGCTCCAGGGCCAGTACACCACCGAGGCCATCTACTGCGAGGTCAAGGCGGTGTTCACCAACACGACCCCGGTGGACGCGCTGCGCGGGGCGGGGCGCCCGGAGGCGACCTACGTGGTGGAACGCATCGTCGACCAGGCGGCACGCGAGATGGGAATCGACGCCGCGGAGCTGCGGCGGCGCAACTTCATTCCCGCCGACGCCTTCCCCTACCCCACCAAAGTCGCGCTCGAGTACGACTCCGGGAACTACCGGCTCGCCCTCGACCGCGCGCTCGAGATCGCGGACTACGGAGATTTCGCCGCCCGGCGCGAGGCCTCGAGCGCAAGGGGCAGGCTCCGCGGGATCGGCCTCAGCGCCTATATCGAGGCCTGCGGCATCGCCCCGTCCCAGGTGGTCGGGTCGCTCGGGGCCGGAGTCGGCCTCTGGGAGTCGGGCGGCATCCGCTTCAACCCGACCGGGAACGTGCTCGTCTACACCGGGTCGCACAGCCACGGACAGGGGCACGAGACGACGTTCGCGCAGCTCGTGTCCGACTACCTCGGCGTCCCGTTCGAGAGCGTCGAGGTGGTGCACGGCGACACCGAGAAGACGCCGTTCGGCATGGGCACGTACGGTTCGCGCTCGCTCGCGGTGGGCGGCTCCGCCCTCGTCAACGCGATGGACGAGATCATCGCGAAGGGGCGCCAGGTCGCGGCGCTCACCCTCGGGGTGGCGGGGGCGGGCGTGTCCGCCGTCGTCAAGGCGATGGACAAGATCATCGCGAAGGGACGCAAGATCGCGGCGTTCACCCTGGAGGCGTCGGAGGAGGACATCGAGTTCTCCGGCGGAGACTTCGCGGTCGCGGGCACCGACCGCAGCATGAACATCGCCGAGGTCGCGTTCTCCGCCTACGTGCCCCACAACTACCCCCTCGACGAGCTCGAGCCGGGCCTGGAGGAGACCGGGTTCTACGATCCGGCGAACTTCACGTTCCCGGCCGGCACCCACGTGTGCGAGGTCGAAGTGGATCCGGAGACCGGGACCACCGAGATCGTGAACTGGGTCGCCGTCGACGACTTCGGCAACGTCGTCAACCCGATGATCGTCGAGGGTCAGGTGCACGGAGGGGTGGCGCACGGGGTCGGGCAGGCGCTGCTCGAAGGCTGCGCCTACGATGCGGACGGCCAGTTGCTGACCGGTTCGTTCATGGACTACACCATGCCGCGGGCGGACGACCTGCCGGACATGACGGTCGAGACCACGTGCACCCCGTGTCCCCACAACCCCCTGGGAGTCAAGGGATGCGGCGAGGCGGGGGCCATCGCGGCGCCGGCCGCGGTCATGAACGCGATCACCGACGCTCTCGGCACGAACGCCATCGACATGCCCGCGACCCCGCAGGCGGTGTGGCGGGCGCTCAGCGAATAGGGTCCGGACCGGGCGTAAAGGAGCGAGACCATGTACGAGTTCAACTATCACCGCCCCGGCACCCTCGAAGCGGCGGCCGCGGCACTCGCGGCGGCCGAGGACGGCCAGGTGCTGGCGGGAGGCCAGACCCTCATTCCCACCCTGAAGCAGCGGCTCGCAAGTCCGTCCGACGTCGTCGACCTCGGCTCGATTGCCGGGCTCGACGGCGTGCGCCGGGAGGGCGAGTCGATCGTCGTCGGCGCCATGACGCGGCATGCGGACGTTGCATCGTCGCCCGAGGTGCAGGCCGCAATCCCCGCCCTCGCCTCCCTCGCGGAGGGCATCGGCGATCCGCAGGTGCGCAACTGCGGGACCATCGGGGGATCGATAGCCAACGCGGACCCGGCCGCCGACTATCCGGCCGCGGTGGTCGGCCTCGGGGCGAGCATCCGGACCGATCGCCGGACCATCGCCGGGGACGACTTCTTCACCGGGTTGTTCGAGACGGCCCTCGAGGAGGGCGAGATCATCGTGTCGGTGAGCTTTCCGATTCCACGGCGCGCCGCGTACGCGAAGTTTCCCAACCCCGCCTCGCGCTACGCCATCGTCGGGGGCATGGCGGCCGAGACGAGCGGCCGGGGCCCCGGCCCCGCGCTGCGCCATCGTCGGGGTCAGGGCGGCCGAGACGAGCGGCGGGGTCCGGGTCGCGGTGACCGGCGCGGGGGACCGGGTCTTCCGCGTCGGTGCGATGGAAGCGGCGCTCGCCGGAAGCTTCAGCGCGGATGCGCTCGCCGGAGCCTCCGTATCCGCGGACGGTCTGAACGAGGACATCCATGCGGGTGCCGACTATCGCGCCCATCTCGTCGGCGTGATGGCACGGCGCGCAGTCGCGGCGGCGGCCGGCTGAGCGAAGGCGAGCCGTTTTCGAAGGGCGGCGGACCGGAGATTTCCTCCGACCCGCCGCCCGATTGCCGGCGTTGCTTCGAGGGCGGCCCCGCTGCGGCCCGGACGCCCGATCCGGGGGGGCGGGAGTGTGAGCGAAGGTGCTCGGAGCTTGATTCCCACATCGGATTCCGGGGCTGCGGTACCGCACGAATGAACGCTCTGCCTGCATCCGTCGACGAGACTCTCTCCCGGCTCGAGGAGGGCGATTACGTCGCCGAACGGAGCCTCGCCACCGCCGTCTTCCTCACCCTCCGGATGGGTCGCCCGCTCTTTCTGGAAGGCGAGGCGGGCGTGGGAAAGACCGAGGTCGCGCGCGTCCTTGCACGCGTGCTTGGACGGCGCCTCGTGCGACTTCAGTGCTACGAGGGTCTCGACGTCGCGTCGGCCGTGTACGAGTGGAACTATCCGCGGCAGATGATCCGCATCCGGCTCGCCGAGCTCGGCCGCGGCGGCGGCGGGCCGTCCTCCGCCGAGTCGGTCGAGGAGGACATCTACTCGCGCCGGTTCCTCATCGAGCGCCCTCTTCTCGACGCCCTGAATCCCGACGACGCGGGCGCCCCGGTGCTGCTGATCGACGAGCTCGACCGGGCGGACGAACCGTTCGAGGCGTACCTTCTGGAGCTGCTCGCCGACTTCCAGATCACGATTCCCGAGATCGGAACGATCGCGGCGAGCGAACCGCCGGTGGTGGTCATCACCTCGAATCGAACGCGCGAGATCCACGACGCCGTCAAGCGGCGCTGCTACTACCACTGGGTCGACTACCCGGAGGCGGCGCGCGAGCTCGAGATCCTGCGGGTGCGGGCGCCGGGAACCCCGGAGGCGCTGAGCCGGGAGGTGGTCGCCTTCGTGCAGGGCCTTCGCGAGCTGGACCTCTTCAAGTCGCCGGGCGTCGCCGAGACCATCGACTGGGCGCAGGCGCTCACCCAGCTCGACGTGCTCGCCCTTTCGCCGGACGTCGTCAACGACACCCTCGGTTCGCTCCTCAAGTACCAGGACGACATCGCCCGGATCCGGGGCAGCGAGGCGGCGAACATCATCGAGCAGATCAGACGCGAGCTGCGGGTTGCGGGCGCCGCCTGACGTTTCGCACGGAGAGTCCGCGGCGCCCGGGAACCCGGCTCACGCCGCGGCGTTGCGAGAACGCCCGGCCGAGACCCCGGGCCGCCTTGCGGCCAATCTCATGCACTTTGCCCGCACCCTGCGTGCAGCCGGGCTCCCGGTAGGAACGGGCGCGGTTCTTGACGCCCTTCGGGCGGTGGAGGCGACCGGTCTCGCCCGGCGCGACGACTTCTACTGGACCCTGCACGCGGTATTCGTCCGAAGGGCCGACCAGCGTCCGCTGTTCGATGAGGCGTTCCACGTCTTCTGGCGCAATCCCCGGCTCCTCGAACGGGTCACGAGCCTGCTCCTGCCGACCGTGCAGACCCCGCCGCGCGGCGACGCGAGACCTCTCAGCCGCCGGCTGAGCGAGGCGCTTTTCGCCGGAGCCGAGCGCGAAGCCCGGGTACGCGAAGAGGAGGAGGTGGAGCTCGACGCCACCCTCACCTGGTCGGACCGGGAGATCCTTCGCGAGCGCGACTTCGAGCAGATGTCGGCCGCGGAGCTCGCGGAAGCGAAAGCGGCCATCGCGAAGCTGCGCTTCGCCGTGCCCCCGGCCCCGACGCGCCGCTACCGGCCGCACTCGCGCGGCGCGCTCGTCGACATGCGCACGACCTTGCGCAGGAGCCTTCGGCGCGGCGCCGGCGAAGTCCTGCTGGTTCACCGGCGCAAGGTCCGCAAGCCCGCACCCATCGTGGTGCTCTGCGACATCTCGGGATCGATGCGCCGCTACTCGCGGGTGCTGCTGCACTTCGCGCACGCCCTCGCCCGCGACCGTACCCGGGTGCACTCCTTCGTCTTCGGCACCCGCCTCACCAACGTCACCCGCCAGCTTCGGGACCGCGACGTCGATGCGGCGATCGAGCGCACCGGCGAGGCGGTGGCGGACTGGAGCGGCGGTACCCGGATCGGCCAGTGTCTCGACCGCTTCAACCGCGACTGGTCCCGGCGGGTGTGCGGCCAGGGCGCGGTGGTCCTGTTCATCTCCGACGGACTCGACCGGGATGCGGGCGAGGGTCTCGGACCGCAGATCGAACGCCTCCGCAAGTCGTGCCGCCGGCTGGTCTGGCTGAACCCGCTGCTCCGCTACGAAGGCTTCGAGCCGAAGGCGGCCGGGATCCGCGCCCTCCTCCCTCACGTGGACGAGTTCCGCCCCGTCCACAACCTCGAGAGCCTGGAAGACCTGGCGGCGGCTCTTCTCGTCCCGGCCGCGAGGCCGCATCGCGCCGGTGCGATGGCTCACGGACACGGTTCCCGGTCGCCGGTCTGAGAGATCTTCGATGGCCAGCCATCCCACCCGGCAGGGAAACCCACGGTCCATGACCGACGTCGATTGTCTTCCGGTCGCGCCGCCGGCGGAGTCGGGTAGCGCCCTCGGTGGGGCGGGCCGCCGGCAGGGACGCCGGCCGAGTCGAAAACGGCAGCGCTCCCGCACGCGACCGGCAGCTCGCGTCCACGAGGCTCGCGCTCCAAACGAGCGAGGATCCGTGAATTCATGAGCCCGCATTTCTCCGTCACCCTCCAGTACCTCTACCCGCGCCGCCTCCTCTCCCGGATCGTGCTGTACGCCACGCGGATCCGCATCTCTCCCTGGCAGCAGTGGCTCATCCGTACTGTCGTCCGGCGTTACGCAGTGGATCTCTCCGACGCCGAAGAATCCGATCCGCGCGCCTGGCCGACGTTCAACGCCTTCTTCACGCGCGCGCTCCGGCCGGAGGCCCGTCCTCTTCCCGTCGACCCGGATGCGGTCGCCGCACCGTCGGACGGAACCTTGCAGGACGCCGGCGAGCTGTCCGGCGCGACCCTGGTCCAGGCGAAGTCCCTCACCTATACCCTCGAAGCGCTGCTCGGAGGGGATCGGGAGACCGCCGATTCCCTGACCGGCGCCGCCGCGGCCACCATCTACCTCGCTCCGCGCGACTACCACCGGGTGCACGTTCCGATCGATGCGACCCTGACCGGGCTTGTCCACGTCCCCGGGGATCGGTTCAGCGTCAACCCGGCGACCGCGGAGCGGATCCGGCACCTTTTCGCGCGCAACGAACGCGTGATCTTCCACTTCCGGGATGCGGACGGGCGACCGTTCGTGCTCGTCATGGTCGGCGCCCTTCTTGTCGGAAGCGTCGAGACGCCATGGACCGGCCCGGTCGCGGAGCTTCGACGTCCCGGACCGGAGCGCAGGTGGGAATTCGATGGGATCGACCTTGCGCGGGGAGCCGAGATCGGGCGCTTCAACATGGGCTCGACCGTGATCGTCCTCTTTCCGCGAGGAACGGTCCGCTGGGACCCCGACTTCCGCTCCGGGGCAACCGTTCGCTGCCGCGAGGCCATCGGCCGCCGGGTGACCGGGTAACCACCCCGCTCGTGTCCCGCACCGGCGCGGCTGTCGATCGGCCGCCGTTCGGACGACCGCGCTCCTCCCCCGTCCCCAAAGGAAAGAGCCGGCCTCCCCTGGCCAGCGGTTCACGGATTTCCGGCCCCGCGCTGCTCGCGCGTCCGGCGGCGTGAATCGGAATCGACGGACCGCAGCCGGTCTGCAAGCTCATTCCAAATGCAGGAAATAAAGACAAACCAGACTTTCAGTATACAAATTCTAATCATCAACATTACATAACTTTAATTTATACTTCTGCCTTCTTGATATACCGACCCTTCGCGTAGTGGCGGTTCAGGAAACCAGGGACAGTGCGAACGATACCGGGGCGGCCTCACCGCCCCGGCACGACGGACGGACGAATCCCCCCGAGCGACAACTCGCTTCCGCGAGGTGGGAAGTTCGTCCTGCCGAGACAGATGCAACGACATCGAACGAGCTCGTGCGACGCAGCAATCATCGGGCGACGCCCGAAACTGCGCAACCGCACGCACGGAGACACGAACACGATGAACCATTCCAGACGACAGTTCCTGTCGGCTGCGGCAGCGGCCGTTTCCACCGTGCCGTTGATCGGCTGCGCCGGTCCCCGCGTTGCGCAGTTCGGAACCCGCTCGTCCTATGCGACCCCGATCCTGGCCCCGGAGAACCGCAACACCGTGTTCGACTGGGTGGACGCGGCATTGCAGAACGTGCGCGACCAACGGTTGCCTCCACCGCGTGCCGCGTACCTGTGCGCCCTTCCCATGGCCGCCGGGTTTCTCGCCGCCAACGGGATTTCACGGAGGTACGACGAACCGTTCGGAATCGGAGCCGGACCGCGTGGAGCGGACCCGGAAATCGCCTACGGGGTCGCGTTCGCGATCGCGGCGGCGGAAGCCTTTCAGCATCCGTTCCTGTTCGAACGCAGTTCGTTCCTGAACCGCTTTCCCGCAAGCGAGGCAAAGTCCCTCGGCGTCGAGTGGGGCCGGACGGTCGGCCACCGGGTGTTGAAGATGCGCACCGATGACGGCTCCGAACCCAGCGAGGTCAACTACTATCTCGGACGCTATCCGCGGCGCTCGGACTCGCTTCGCTGGCGACCGACCGGCCCGTTCTACGCGGCGCGCCCCGGCCCCGCGTTCGCGTCCTTCGACCGTGGACTGTATCCGGGGCACGGGCGGATAAAGCCCTGGACGATGACCCGGAGCTCGCAGTTTCGGGTCGCCGACTTCCACGACCCGGCAAGCCCGGAATTTGCGGACGAGTTCGACACGATTCGTCGTCTCGGTGGCGCGGACAGCACCATTCGAAGCGACGAGCAGTCGGAGATTGCCCTGTTCTGGGAGGACGGACCGTGGGGCGTCACCCCATCCGGGCACCTCATCTGCATCGCCATCCAGCTTCTGCAGGATCGCGGGCTCGACTTCGTCGACCTCGCCCGCGCGTTCGCCCTCGTCGGCATGACCCAGTGCGACGCGTCGATTTGCGCATGGGACAACAAGTACCACTTCGACATCGTCCGCCCCGAGAGCGCCATTCGCGTGCGGGCGGCGAAATTCGCGAATCCGGACCCGCGGGTCGCCGCGCAACCGAACTGGCGGAGCTACATCCCGACGCCGGAGTTCCCCGCCTACCCGTCCGGCCACTCCACGTTCGCGGCCGCCGGCGCGGAGATGATCGCGCGGCTGCTCGGCCGCGACGATGTCTCGTTCTCGGGGCAATCGCCCGACGGGGTGCTCTGGCCGCAACTGCAAGGGGTCACCCGGCACTGGAACAGCCTCAGCCAGATGGCGGAGGAAAACGGCATGAGCCGCCTCTACGGTGGCGTCCACTGGGAGCTGGACCATACGGAAGCGATGAAGTGCGGGCGCGAAATCGCCCGCCAGGCATTCCGTTCCACGTTTCCGGTGAGGGCCTGAGGCCATGCAGGACTGCACGGTCCACCGTCGGTCGCTTCTTTCCGTCGTCGCCGCCCTCGCCATGGCGGCCGGCGGGCTCGCCACGGCGCAGGACGTCTCCCTCAACTACGAGAGCCTCTCGTCGCTCGAGGAGCCCATCGCGGTGGAGATCGGTGACGTCACCCTCGCGCTGACCGGGCTCGTCGATACCTCACTGATCTACGACTCCGAGGACGAATCCACCGACGCGGTCCTGCTCGGCAATTCCCAGCTCACCGCGTCGACCCAGCTCCCGAACCGCTGGCGGGTAGCGGTGCTCTACTTCGGCGAGTACGCCTCCGGCGAGGGGCGGGTTTCCGGAACGGAAGGTCGGTACTCCGACAATGCCGCGATATCGGTCGGCGGCATGTGGGGGACGCTGCTCGGCGGCGATGTCTCCGGCGTCGTGCGCGAGCAGACGCGAAGGCTGCGGGGCGCGGGCAACGCTTCGCTCGCTTTCGACGACTTCCTGGCCGCCCTCGAGGATCGGGGCGGCGCCTATCTCGTCCGACTCGGACCGTGGGTGCTCGGCACAGTCGTGGACGAGAACGGAGACTTCGACCTCGGGGCGATGTTTCAGCGTCCGGGGGCCAACCGGGACTACCGGCTGACCATGAGGTACACCGACGGCGTCTACACCGCGGCCGACGGGTCCGTTCGGTACGAGAGCCGGGCGACCGGAGTGGGCGGTGAGCTCATCTTCGGCAGCACGTCCTTCGATGCCGCGGTGGGCCGCGAGGAGCTGTCCGCGAACCGTTCGCGGGCGATCCGTCGCTACCTCTCGTCCGGCATCCGGACGAAGCTCGGCGTCGTCGGGCTCTCGCTCGAGGGGCACCTGGGGCGCGTCGCCGGAGAGTACGAACGATCCGTGGCCCTCGGCCTTCAGTACGACGTGGCGCGGGGCCTTTCCGTCAACCTGGGGCTCAACTACGCAAGCGCCAGGGTCACGCTGGACGGAGCGAGCCTCCTGAACACGAGCGACCGGTCGGCCGCCTTCTCGCTGCGGTACAGCTATTAGCGAGGCTTCGCCTCGGACCGGCGAGACCTGTTCGAAGCCACCCATCCTCGTTCGTGACCCGGCCGCTGCGTAGCGGTAGCGGCCTCGTGCGTTTCGTTCCTGAAATCGCTTCGCAAACTTGACCCGTCTTCAGAGATCGAGGCCCCTCAAGGAGTCCAGGACAGCGTCGCCGCACGGTTCAAGCCGGCGACGCGCCGCGGGGTGAGCCGAGGCGCTGCCGCGCAGATCCGAGAACCCCTTCGACGGCGCCCGCCGCCCCGAGGAGGGATTCGTCGGCCCCGCGGGAGGCCAGGATCTGGAGCCCGATGGGCATGCCGTCGACATCCAGTCCGACCGGGAGCGAGAGACCGCAGAGGTCGAGCAGGTTGCCGGGGCTCGTATTGCGCAGGGTCGCCATGTTGCGCTCGCGGTACCCTTGCGCGTGCGCCACCTCGTCGAGGCGCGGCGCGGTGAGCGGTGTCGTCGGGCAGAGAACTCCGTCCACATCGGCAAGCGCCGCATTGGCTTCGTCCGCCGCCCGCGCGAGCCGTGCCCGCCGGTCGAGGTATTCGGTCGCCGGCATCGCTTCGACCGCGGCAAAACGCTCCCGGACGTTCGGGTCGAGGGTCGGACGAAAGTCCGGCAGCTCGCGGTTGATGAAGGCCACGAACTCGGGCGCGGCAAGTCCACCGGCGGCGAAGACTCCTTGGGCGGCATCGAGCCCGGGAAGCGAGAACCGGAAGACCGAGGCGCCCTTGTCCTCGAGCTCGCGGATCGCCGTACGGACCGCGGCGACGATGTCCGGCGCACACCCGTCGAACAGCTCCTCGACTACACCGAAACGAAGCTGCGAGACATCCCCCGCAACCGGCGGGGCCGGACACCGGGGGTCGATGACCGAGAAGGCGAGCGCGGCGTCGGCGACCGAGCGAGTGAGGATCCCCGCGGTGTCCAGTGACGGACTGAGCGGCACCAGGCCGTCGAGCGACCATCGCCCCCAGGTCGTCTTGAGCCCGACGGTGCCGGTGAAGCTCGCGGGCACCCGGACCGAGCCGGCGGTATCGCTGCCGAGCGCAATGACCGCCGTACCTTCCCAGAGCGACACCCCGGCACCGGCGCTCGACCCGCCCGGGACGCGATGCACCTCCCGGCTCCAGGGGTTCTTCGGAGTCCCCCAATGCGGGTTGCTGCCGATACCGCCGAAGGCGAACTCGACGGTGTGGGTCTTGCCGACGACGCAGCCCATGCCGCTTCGCACCGCCCGAACCACGGGGCCTTCCCGCTCCCAGGCACCGGGCAACGCCCGGGGGGCGCCGGCGTGGGTGGGCGACCCGGCGAGGCCGTAGAGATCCTTGACCGAGATCGGCAAGCCCTGGAGGGGACCGAAGTCCAACCCTTCGGCAAAGGCGGCGTCAGCCATCGCCGCCGCGGACGCGGCGCGCTCCGGCAGCCAGAGCTTGTAGGCGCCAAGGTCCTCGTCGCGGTTGGCGGCGACTTGCGCGACAAGGTCCGCCGCTCGGACCCGGCCCTCGCGCAGTGCAGCTCCGAGATCGGCGATGGAAGTGGAAGCAAGGTCGATCACGGGGTCACACTCTACACGCCGACGCGTCGATTCCCCACCCTTTCGCGGTGTGTTCGCCGGAGCTTGCCGGGCGCCGGACGGTCCGGACGATCCGTCTGGAAATCCACTTGCGGAAGTGCGAACCTTCCTCGCGCCCGCGCACGAATGCTCCACCCGACGAGACAAACGGCAATGGTGAAGAACCGGTCAACATCGCCAGGACCGTTTCGCGCCGCGGCCGCGGTCGCCTTGCTCGCGATCTCGTCGTGGGCCGGTGCGCAGTCGATCTTCGGGATTTCGCCGGAGGACGAGAAGCGGATCGGCCGGGAGGAGCATTCGAAGATCCTCACGCAGTTCGGGGGCGCGTACGACGATCCGAACCTCGCCCGCTACGTCGACAGCATCGGGCAGTTCATCGCCGCCGCTTCGAATGCCCCCGAGGTCGGCTACACCTTCACCATCATCGACTCCCCGATCGTCAACGCGTTCGCGCTGCCCGGAGGGTATGTGTACCTGACCCGCGGCCTGCTTGCGCTCGCGGACAACGAAGCGGAGGTCGCCGGGGTCCTCGCCCACGAAATCGCCCACGTGACCGCCCGCCACGGTGCGAAACGGCATACCAAGGGCACTCTTGCCGGACTCGGCCTGGCCGTGCTCGGAGCGGTCACCGACAACGACGCGCTCATGAGTCTTGGCCGGGTCGGTGCGCACGCGGCGCTGAGCGCGTACTCGCGCACGGAGGAGTACGAGGCGGACGACCTCGGGGTGCTCTACCTCAGCCGCGCCGGCTTCGAGCCCGGTGCGATGTCGAGCTTCCTGGACAAGCTGAAGCGGAACAGCGCGCTGGCGGCGTCCATGCACGGACGTCCGGCGACCCCGGGCCTGGACTTCTTCGCCACCCACCCGCGCACGCGAGACCGGGTCGCGCGCGCAGTCGCCGCAGCGAGACGCACATCGGTGTCCGATCCCATCGTGGGGCGAAACATCTACTTGTCCAAGATCGACGGTCTGCTCTTCGGCGACGGACCCGAGCAGGGCTTCGTGCGCGGCCTTCGGTTCGTGCATCCATCCATCGGCTTCGAATTCGAGGCTCCCCCCGGATTCCGCCTGCTGAACGGCGAACGCGCGGTCACCGGTTTCGGTCCCGAAGGGGCAAGGATGTACTTCGACCTGGGACGGACCGAACCGGGCCGGTCGCTCCGCCGGTACCTGTACCGCGACTGGGCGGCCGGGACGCGACTGAGTCGCTTCCGACGGACCTCGGTGGACGGGATGGACGCGGTCACTGCGGTCGCGCGCGGTTCCGGAGGGCAACCGGTGCGCCTGGCGGCGATCCGGTTTCAGGCGGACTCGGTAGCCCGGTTCGCGTTCGTTCCCGCCGGGGCTCCGCGAAGCGAAACCGACCGGCACCAGCGCACGTCCGTATTCTCGTTCCGGCGGCTCTCGCGGTGGGAGGCACGGGCGCTCAAACCCTGGCGGGTCGTGGTCCGGGAGGTCGGCCCCGCGGAGACGGTGGACAGTCTCGTCGCCCGTCACTTCCCCACCGAAATGAGAATGCCCCGCCGGACCTTCCGGGTCCTGAACGGCCTCCCGCAGGGAGAGCCCCGCGCCGGCGACCGGGTCAAGCTGATCACCGAGTAGCGGCCCTGGGCCGGCCGGCGCCGCGCACCGCTCGCGACACCGCAACGGGCGGTCCGGGCGCACGTTCGACCCGCCCCGCTTGCGGATCTCGGGTTCCGGATTCTCCGTCCGGGCGCCTTGACACGGGCGGCCGATCACCGTGCGCCCGGAACGCGCTGTCTCTCGAGCGGTCGGCTATCGGGCCGGCGCCTGGCCGAAGCGCTCCTCGAGGCGCGGCAGCACCTCTGCCGCGAGCCGGTCGAGCTGCTCCGGGTCGTAGCTGAACGGCGTCAGGATGAAGCGGTCGACCCTCGGCAGCTCCGCGACGCTCGCCGCGATCCGGTCCACGATCTCCTCCGGGCCGCCGACGAGGTAGGTGCGGCGGGCCTCGTCGAGGCTCCCGTCGAACCATCGCCGCACCGCCTCCTCGCAACGTTCGCGCTCCCCGGACTCGCCGGCCGTGACGTAGCACCAGTGCGAATAGATGATCTCGAAGCGACGGGGGTCCCGGCCGTTCGCCGCCAGTCCTGCCTCGATGCGCCGCCACGCGCGGCCAAGGAGTCCCGGATCGGTCATCGCCTTCGCGTGGGTCGAATAGGTGAGCGGAACCCAGCCGTCACCGAGCCGGGCAATCCGATCGAGGACCCGCTCGACGAGCGGGTTGAATTCGTGCACCTCGGGCCCGATCGAACCGAACCAGATCGGGGGATGCGGCTCCTGCACGGGCTTGGGCTCGACGGAGACGTCGCGGAACGAAAAGCAAGCGCCTTCGTGGTCGACGTGGTTCTCGGTCCAGAGCCGCCGGATGACCTCCACCGACTCCTCGAGGAGGCGTCCTCTCCGGCCGCGGGGAACGCCGAGCACCTCGAACTCGTGAGCGTTCCAGCCGCCCCCGACGGCAAGGACGATCCGCCCTTGCGACGCGACGTCGAGGGAGGCGAAGACCTTCGCGGTGAGCACCGGGTGGCGATACGGAGCGTTGTAGACGAGGGGCGAGAGCTGCATGGTATTCGTGTGCGCCGCAAAGGTCGCGAGACACGAGGTCACCTCGTACATTGTCGACTCGTAGACCGGCGGCACTCGCGAGAGCAGGCGGTCCGCGACGTGTACCGAGTCGAAGCCGAGCGCTTCCGCGCGCGCGACCCAGGCGACGATCTCCGCGAACGGGGTCGGATCCGCGATCCAACCGTGTGGCCGGATTCCGAACCGGAGCCTCCTCTCGCTCATCTTCCCCCTCCTCTACACTACCGTTCGGGCATGGCGGTCCGGCTCGGCTCCGGGCGCACGCTGCGCCCGTGCGCGGCGCGGTCGCGAAGGCCGCGCCCCGAAAGATGCTGCCGGCAAGCAGGAGGATCGGGAGCCCATGTCGAGTTCGTCCGGAAGTCCCTGACCGCCATGCAAGCCAGGGAGAACTGCATCTTCTGCCGCATCGTCGCCGGCACCGCCCGCTCCCACCCGGTCTGGGACGACGGCGAGACCCTCGCGTTCATGGACCTGAACCCGCTCGCGGAGGGACATGTCCTCGTGATTCCGAAGCCGCACTGGGAGAACCTCTTCGAGACTCCCGCGCCGGCGCTCGGGGCGGTCATGGACACCGCGAAGCGCATGGCGCACGCCATCCGCGCCACCATCGCTCCGCCCGGGCTCGGCGTGTACCAGGTCAACGGACGCGCGGCGGGTCAGACCGTGTTCCATTACCACGTCCACTTGATTCCCCGCCACGATGGGATCTCGCTCGAGCTCCATGGCCGGCGGCGGGCCGACCGGGCGGACCTCGAACGGGTCGCGGTGCGGCTCCGGGCCGCCCTCGTCCCGCCCGGTTGACGGCGCCTCCTCCGGCTCGCGGGAGCCGGTGGAAACGGCGGGCCGGCCGCTCGCGCAATTCAGATCGCCTTGGACTTCTCGATGCTGCAGGACACGCCCGTCACCAGGGCATGGTCGGTCGCGTCGCATCTCCTCGCGCAATTCGGCGCCGGACCGCGTCCCCGGCCGGGCCGGCCGAAGCGTTCACACCGCCCACTCGTTGTCCGCCTGGTCTCCGGCGACCGTGGTGCGGCGCATCTGACGAGGCTGGTCGGGCGGATAGGGCCGGCCGCGATGGAGCACGCAGCGGTTGTCCCACATGACGAGATCCCCCGCCTTCCACCGATGGGAGAACGTCCGGGGGGGACGGCACGCCTCGTCGCACAGGGTCTCCAGCAACTCCCGGCTCTCCGCGACGTCCTCGCCCAGGATGTGGCTCGCGTGGCGGCCGATGTACAGGTTCTTCCTCCCCGTCTCCGGATGGGTGCGCACGACCGGGTGCTCGACCGGCGGGAGGTTGTCGAGATCGTCTTCGCCCAGCAGGTCGAGGCCGCCCACCTTGCCCTGGCTGTAGCGGTAGCTGTGCAGCGCCACCGTGCCCCCCAGGCGACTCTGCATCTCGGGCTCGAGCCGATCCCAGGCGGCACGCATGTCCGCGAACTCCGTCTCGCCCCCCTCGGTCGGAACCTGCCGCGCCGAAAGGATGGACGCCTTGGCGGGCACCCGCTTGAACGAGCTGTCGGTGTGCCAGTAGGAGTTGCCCTTGAGGAAGAGGGCCCGTCTCCCGTCCGGCTCGATCAGCGAGCCGTCCTCACGAACGTTGGACAGGTTGGAAATGACCACGGTGCTCCCTTCCCGGCGGGTGATGACCCGCTCGAGACGCCCGAAGCGGCGGCTGAACGCCTGATGGCTCTCGTCGTCGAGGAACTGCTCCGGAAACACCAGCACCGCGTGCTCGAGCCAGGCGTCGTGGAGTGCACCGAATGCCTCGTCGCCCAACGGCTCGCGGAGATCGATTCCGCGGACCGCCGCCCCGAGCGTGGCATCCATCGGTTCGACGCGAATGCAGTTCGTCATGCCCTGCCCTCCCGCAGGTCTGGGGTGAGCGACGGGGATTGAACCCGCGACCTCCGGAGCCACAATCCGGTGCTCTACCGACTGAGCTACGCCCACCATCGTCGACTGTTCCGCCGCTCGGTCGCCGACCCCGAGGATTGGCGCGCCCGGTAGGATTCGAACCTACGACCCTCGGCTTAGAAGGCCGATGCTCTATCCGGCTGAGCTACGGGCGCTCGACACGGACGAACGGCACTCCCGGCTCCCCGTCCCTGCGAGGCCGCGGAGAGTGGTCGGGGTAGAGGGATTCGAACCCCCGACCCCCTGCTCCCAAAGCAGGTGCGCTACCAGACTGCGCCATACCCCGCTGCCGCCGGAGCGGCGGCGCGTCGCCATGATACCCGAATCACGAGGAGCGCCGCCATGTCGTGCCGCCCGGACCGTCCTCGAGGACGATGCGGGCCGCGGCCAGCTCGTCGCGAATCCGATCCGCTTCGGCGAAGTCCTTCGCTCGCCGGGCGGCGGCGCGGGCGGCAATGAGGGTTTCGATTCCGGCCGCCGTCGGAGGGTCGCAGGGAACCGACACCGACAGGCTGCCGGAGGTGGTTGCCGGACCGGTGTCGATCGTTCCGATCATCGGCCGACCCTGAAAGAACTCGTCCGGGTCGGTCTCGAGCAGGCCCAGCACCGCCCCGGCCCGCCGGAGCGCGGCGGCCGCGGCCTGCGCTTTCTCCGGCCTGAGCTCCCGGCATCGATTCACTTCGCTTGCAATCTCGTGCAGCACCGCAATGGCCTCGGGCGTGTTGAAGTCGTCGTCCATCGCCCGCCGGAACTCGTCCTCGAAGCCGCCCACCGGCTCCCCATCCTGCCCCGGCGGCGGGATCGCGATTCCGCGAAGGGCGCCGTAGAGGCGGCCGTACGACCGCTCCGCTTCTTCGAGACGTTCGGCGGAGTGGTTGAGCGGGCTTCGATAGTGACTCGTCAGGAGGTAGTAGCGGACCGACTCGCCCGAGTGTCGGCGCAGGATGTCCCGGATGGTGAAGAAGTTCCCGAGCGACTTCGACATCTTGTCCCCGTCGATGCGGACGAAGCCGTTGTGCATCCAGACGTTGGCGAAGCGTTTCCCGGTGCTCGCCTCGGACTGGGCGATCTCGCATTCGTGATGGGGAAAGACGAGGTCGCGGCCGCCCCCGTGGATGTCGAACCGCTCCCCGAGGTTCGCCATCGACATCGCGGAGCACTCGATATGCCAGCCCGGCCGCCCCGGACCCCATGGCGACGGCCAGGACGGCTCTCCCGGCTTGGCCGCCTTCCACAGCACGAAGTCCTCCGCCGCCGCCTTGCTCTCGTCCACCTCGACGCGGGCTCCGGCGCGCAGCGCCTCCACCCGATTCCCGGAGAGCTTGCCGTACTCGGGAAAACGCGCGATCTCGAAGAATACGTCTCCCGTTTCACCGACGTACGCGTAGCCCTTGTCCACGAGACTGGAGATGAGTGCGAGCATGCCGGCGACATGGTCGGTGGCCCGGGGCTCGCGATCCGGCGGCAGGATGCCGAGCGCCTCGCAGTCCTCGTGCATGGCCGCGATGAAGCGCCCCGTCACCGCCTCCACGGGCTCGCCGTTCTCCCGCGCACGGTCGATGATCTTGTCGTCGATGTCCGTGATGTTCCGGACGTAGGTGAGCCGGATTCCGAGGTGGCGCAGATACCGTGCCACGACGTCGAACACGAGGAGCATCCGGGCGTGTCCGAGATGGCAGTAGTCGTACACCGTCATGCCGCAGACGTACATCCCCGCACGTCCGGGATCGAGAGGCCGGAACGGCTCCTTTTGTCGGGTGAGCGTGTTGTGAATCTGCAGCACGTCCGGTCCCCCGGATCGCGCTTCCGCCAGGGCGGGCGGACCGCGTCGCTACATGGTCGAGATCATGGAAAGGATCGACGCCCGCACGTCGTTGATGGTGCTGTTGATGGCCTGGCCGATGAAATCCATCTGGGAGATCTGTTCGGCACGGCCCCGCACCTTGTCCACCTCGCGGTGGTGCAGGATGACGTCGAGCAGGTCGCACGCGTTCACGATACCGATGATGACGACATCGCGAGGGTCCGGAATCTCGTCGCTGAAGAGAACGCTCGTGATCCGGCGCTTGACCTCGCGCTCCTCGCGGTCGTCGATGACCGGGTAGCGGCGGGTCTCGAACACCCAGAGGATCTTCTCCTCCATCCGCCGCAGGATGCCCTTCTCCACCAGTCGATCGATGAAGTGGCCCATGATGTCGGGCACGTCCTCGCGGATCCAGTTCAGCCAGTACTCCGTCGAACGTTCGGGCTCCGTCGCCGCGATCCGGGAGAGAAGATCGTCGAGAACCCGGTCGCCGACCGGCGACTGATCGACCACGAACAGGCGTTCCGGGTCCGTATCGATCCGGTTGGCGAAGGCGAGGTCCATCAGTACGGCACCGCTCATCGCGAGCTCGACGTGAATGTCGGGACCGCGGATGAATGTCCCCTTCTCGTCGTCGAGAAAGAGAAGCAATACCTCTTCGGAGATCGTCAACATGGCGAATGACCTGCCGGTTCCAAGGCGACGAAGGTGTCTTTCGCGTCCGCGCCTACTGCATCGCCGTGAGCGCTTCGCCGCGCCCGGGGTGAACGTCGATGATCTTGACGAATCCGCTCACCTCGAAGACGCTCTGTACCGAGTCCTGCATCGAGCACAGGGCAAAGCGTCCGTTCACCTGGTTGAGCTTCTTCGCCAGGATCAGCACCGCACGGAGCCCCGCGCTGCTGATGTAGCTGATGCCGGCAAAGTCGAGAAGAATCGACTCGGCGCCTTCGTCGATCCGCTCCATCACCGCTGACTGGAAGTCCGCCGAGTTTGATCCGTCAATCCTGCCTTCAGGTGTCAGGACCAGGACGTCCCCATCGCGTTCGCCGCTGAGTTCCATATTTTGCTACCTGTGCCGTTCCAGTTCCCACCCCGCAACCGCCACCGTGAACGGCGGGCGGCGACAAGGCGGCGATCCTAAGGTACGCGCAGTTCGGCTGTCTATCGAAATTCCCGATATGTCGCCGGACCGGGACGGCCAGCCTTCGCGGCCGCGCCGACCCGGGGGCGGAGTGTAGAATGCCGCGCCGTCCGTGTCACCATCGGACCTTGCCGGAAACACGATGAGGGTCGCGACTTCGATGCCGATTTCACTTCGCCGTTACCCCGCCATCGCACTGCTCGCGCTTGCCTGCAACGCCGCCGGCGGCGCCGAGCCGGAGGCACCGCCGCGGGTCACGTTCGCGACCACGCACGGCTCCTTCGTTCTCGAGCTCGATCGCGCCTCCGCTCCCGAGACGGTCGCGAATTTTCTCCGTTACGTCGAGGACGGATTCTACCGGGGAACCATTTTTCACCGGATCATCGCGGGGTTCATGGTCCAGGGCGGCGGGTTCACGGCGGAGTTTCACCGGCCCGCGACCCGCGCCCCGATTCGCAACGAGGCGGATCGGGCGGGGGCGAACTCGCGCGGGACGATCGCAATGGCGCGCACTTCCGACCCCCATTCCGCGACCGCCTAGTTCTTCATCAACGTGGTCGACAACGACTTCCTGAACCATCGCGATCGCACGGTCCGGGGGTGGGGCTACACGGTGTTCGGACGCGTCGTCGAGGGCATGGAAACCGTCGACGGGATTGTCGCGCTCCCCACCGGAAGCGGCGGTCCGTTCTCGAAGGACGTGCCAAAGGACGCGGTCGTGATCCGCGAGACCCTGATCCATCCCCTCTAGTGACCCGGATCCCGGCATGAAGGCGGGCGGACGAAGGTTTGCGAACGATGGCGGCACCGCGTCCGTCCCCCGACGGTCGTGCTGACCCTGTTCGCCTCCGATCTGCACCTGCATCGCGACCGGCCGGCGTCCCTGGCGGCGTTCGCGCGTCTCGTCCGCGGCCCGGCCCGGCGGGCGGAGACTCTCTATCTCCTCGGCGATGTCTTCGATCAGTGGCTCGGTGATGACGACGTGACTGCGCCCCACCCGGAAGTGGAGGAGGAGCTGCGGCGCCTCAGCGATTCGGGGACCCGCATCGCGTTCATCGCCGGCAACCACGACTTCCTGGTCGGAAGAGACTTCGCGGCGCGCACGGGTGTCGCACTGCTCGACGATGTGACGGCGATCGATCTCGAAGGCCGCCGCACGATCATCACCCATGGAGACCAGCTCTGCACCGGCGACGTCGACTACCAGGCGTTCCGAGCCCATGCGCGCAACCCCGAAGTGCAGCGCGAATTCCTCGCCCTTGCCCTCGAGGAGCGCGCGCTCATGGCCGCCCGGCTGCGCCATCGCTCGCGTGAGCTCACCGCGCTCAAGCCGAGCGACATCATGGACGTCGCGCCGGACGCGGTGGAGGCGCTCCTTCACGAGCACCGGGCGGACGACCTCATTCACGGCCACACCCATCGTCCCGCGACCCATCATCTGACGGTGGCCGGACGGGCGTGCCGGCGCATCGTGCTCGCGGACTGGTACGACGGTGCTTCAGTGCTCGCCGTCGAGGACGGGGGGTACCGGAGCTCGCCGGTCTCTGCGCTCGCCTGACCCGCGGCCGCGGCCGCCAGCGCGGTCCCTCACCCGCCGAACCCCGCGGACCTCGATCGGCACTGTGCGGGACGCACCGCGTTCCCCTGGCGAGCACGCCACTTCGCGTCCCCCCCCGGCACGCCCCCTCCGGCGGCGGGCCGGCAGCCCTCAGGCCTTGTCGAAGTAGCTTCGGGGCACCCCGTCGAGGTTCCGCCCCTCGATCCGGATGAGGCGCGTCTCCCCCTCGCGGCGCGGCGAATGCAATTCCCCTTCCTGGTAGATCTCGGCATCGCCCGGCTGCATGGCATGGACGCGAGTCGGCTCGACCTTGCCCCGCTCGCCGTCCGCCGGCGGAGACACGACCCGCCATTCGGTCATCTCGGTCACCCCCACCGCCTGTCCGTAGATCGCCCAGCTCGGCCCATGATCGTGCGGCGTGCTCTCGCTCGCTCCGTGATGGACGTGGGCGAGGATGCAGAACCCGAACCGCTCGTCCTCGTGGAGGACCTTGCGCGGGGAGTCGTTGTCCGGACCGAGGTGCGTCGCCACGAAGTCCGCGTCCAGACATGCGCGCGACACGTGCCGGCGCACCTCCTCGCGACCGGCCGGTCCCGGGTCCTTTTCCAGCGCGTGCCGGCAGTCGGCCGCGAACCGTTCCAGGGTATATGCCATCTGGTGTGCTCCTCCCCTTTGCTCCTCGTTCGCGAATCGACGGCATCGGCCGACCCGCGGTGCGCCGCCTCGACGGGCACCGCGCCCGTCCGGCGGTGTCCGCGTTCCGGGCCGACGCCGCCCGCCCGCCCGATTCCCGGCGCGCAGGCTACCCCTCGCGCAGCTCGCGCCGCAGCACCTTGCCCACGTTGGTCTTCGGCAGCTCGTCGCGAAACTCGACGTGGCGCGGGATCTTGTACCCGGTAAGCTCCTTGCGGCAGTGCTCGATGAGCGCCTCGCTCGTCAGCGCCGGGTCCTTCTTCACGACCACGATCTTCGGCACCTCGCCCGAATGATCGTCCGGAACACCGACCGCGCCCACTTCGAGCACTCCGGGGTGCAGCGCGACCACGTCCTCGATCTCGTTCGGATACACGTTGAAGCCCGAGACGATGATCATGTCCTTCTTGCGATCGACGATGCGAAGGTAGCCCTTCTCGTCGATGGTCGCCATGTCCCCGGTTCGCAGCCATCCGTCGTCGGAGATGACCTCGGCGGTCGCGTCCGGACGGCCCCAGTAACCCTGCATGACCTGCGGGCCGCGCACGCAGAGCTCTCCGGGCGTGTCGAACCCCACCTCGTTCCCGTCGTCGTCGCGGATGGAGATCTCGGTCGAGGGAAGGGGCAATCCGATCGAACCGGTGAACTCCGCCTCGTCGAGACGGTTCGCGACCGCGGCGGGCGAGGTCTCGGTGAGCCCATAGGCTTCGACGACGGGCACCCCGGTCACCGCTCGCCACCGCTCCGCGACCGCGCGCTGCATGGCCATGCCGCCGCCGACCGCGAGCTTGAGCTGCGAGAAGTCGACCGCGTCGAAGCCCGGAGTGTTGAGAAGCCCGTTGTACAGGGTGTTGACGCCGGTGATCACCGAGAAGCGGAGCTTCGCGATCGTCTTGACGAAGTCCGGCATGTCGCGCGGATTCGTGATGAGCACGTTGAGCGCGCCGTACTTCATGCCCGTGAGGCAATTCGCGACGAGGGAGAAGATGTGATAGAGCGGCAGCGCGGTCACGAACACCTCCTCGCCCGGCTCGAACTGCCGGCCGATCCAGGAGGAGGTCTGCTGAAGGTTCGAGACGACGTTGCCGTGGCTCAGGCTCGCGCCCTTCGCGACCCCGGTGGTGCCGCCCGTGTACTGCAGGAACGCGATGTCGTCGCGCCCCGTCGCGGCCGGCCGCAGGGTCTTCCCCCGCCCCTCCTCGAGCGCCCGAGGAAACGGCACGGCCCCGGGCAGCTCGAACGGGGGCACCAGCTTCTTCACCCGGCGCACCACGAAGTTGACGAGGGCCGACTTCGGGAACCCGAGGCCGTCCCCCATCCGCACGAGGACCACGTGCTCGATCCGTGTCCGGCCGATGACCTGGGCGAGAGTGCTCGCGAAGTTCTCGACGATCACGATGGCCCGCGCCCCCGAGTCGTTGAGCTGGTGCTCGAGCTCGCGGGCGGTGTAAAGAGGGTTGGTGTTGACCACCGTGAGGCCCGCGAGCAACACCCCGAAGATGGCGACGGGATTCGACAGCAGGTTCGGCATCATGACGGAGACGCGGTCGCCGGGGTCGAGACCGAGTCCTTGAAGCCAGGCGGCGAGCGCGCGCGACCGCTCGTCCAGCTCGCGGTACGTGATGGTGACCCCGAAGTTCGAATAGGCGGCCCGATCGCCGAAGCGGTCCACGCTCTCCTCGAACAGGGCCACGATCGAATCGTAGGCGTCGATATCCGCTTCCGCCGCCACTCCTTCGGGATAGCTCTCGAGCCAGATCCTGTCCATAGCTTCCTCCCTCCGCGCCTGCGGCGCCCTTTCCCCAATTAGGCACCAACCGCGCCGCCGCCGGCAACCTTCGCCGAGCAAGGCACCTGAAGACCCCGCCGCGAACCGGACCGAAACGCGGCACGCGCAAGGCGCTTTCGCCGGGCCGGCTGCGCTTGGCGAGCGGATGCAGCCGTGAATACACTGTCGGGGACCCGAGATCCCGGACGGACGGACGAACGACGACATGACGATGCAGCGAACCCCCCTTCTGATGTCGAAACTGCTCGATCGCGGCGCCTGGATCGCGCCGGACGAGGAGGTGGTCACCCGCACCGCCGGCGGCACGCACCGTCAGACCTACGCCGATACGCGCCGGCGCGCGGCGCAGCTCGCGAACGGACTCATCGACCACGGAATCGAGTTCGGGGACCGGGTCGCGACCTTCATGTGGAACGGGTGGCGCCACCTCGAGCTCTACCACGCGGTCCCGTCCATCGGCGCGGTCCTGCACACCCTCAACATCCGGCTCGGGGCGGGCGATCTCGAGTACATCGTCAACCACGCCGAAGACCGCATCATCTTCGTCGACGCGGATCTGCTCCCCATCCTCGAACGGCTCGTACCGGCCATACCGAGGGTCGAGCGCTACGTGGTATGCGGCGACCCGGACGCGGAGCCCTGGGAGACCTCCCTCCCGGACGCGGTCGACTACGAGGAGTTCATCTCCGGGTTCGGCGACGGGATCGAGTGGCCGGAGTTCGACGAGAACGCGCCGCTTGGCCTGTGCTACACGAGCGGCACGACCGGAAACCCGAAGGGCGTGATGTACACCCATCGCTCGACCTACCTGCACACGATGGCCGAGGCGATGACCGACACCCTGAACCTCAGCGCCGCCGACTGCGCGTGCGGGGTGGTGCCGATGTTCCACGCGATGGGCTGGGGCCTTCCCTTCGCCGCGACCATGCTCGGCGCGAAGCAGGTCATGCCCCACCGGTTCATGGCTTCCGAGCCGCTGCTCGATCTCATCGCTTCCGAGAGGGTCACCATATCGGCCGGCGTCCCCACCATCTGGCAGGGGGTGCGGGCTCTTCTCGAGGCGAGTCCCGACCGCCACGACCTCTCGGCTCTCGATCGGCTCGTCTGCGGAGGCTCCGCCCCGCCCATCTCCCTCATTCGGTGGTACTGGGACACCCACCGGGTGGAGATGATCCAGGGCTGGGGCATGACCGAGATGAACCCGCTCGGGACGGTTTCGCGCCGGATCGCGAAGCGTTCGCAGCTCGCGCTCGACGAGGACGCCCGCTTCGCGAACGTGGCGAAGGCGGGTCTTCTCAGCCCGGGGCTCGAGATGAAGATCGTGGACGAGGAGTTCCGGCCGGTGCCCCACGACGGCAAGGCGCTCGGGGAGCTGCTCGTCCGGGGGCCGTGGGTCTGTTCCGAGTACTACCACGACCCACAGCCGGAGAAGTTCCGGGACGGGTGGCTCGTGACCGGAGACATCGCCTCCATCGACCCCGAGAAGTACCTCATCGTCGCCGACCGGTCCAAGGATCTCGTGAAGTCGGGGGGCGAGTGGATCTCGTCCGTCGACATCGAGAACCACATCGTCGGACTCGAGGGCGCCGCGCTGGCCGCGGTGGTCGCGCAGCCGCATCCGAAGTGGGACGAGCGCCCGGTCGCCCTCGTGGTCTCCGCCCCCGGGGCGGAGCTGACCGGGGACCGGGTGATCGCGCATTGCGCGGAACGGTTCGCGAGGTGGCAGCTCCCCGACGAAGTGCTCTTCCGCGAGGCCCTGCCGCTCACCTCGACCGGAAAGATCGACAAGAAGGCGGTGCGCGCGGAGCTCGAGGCGGAGGGCTATCGGCTTCCGGACCTGCGCCGGGACGCGCCTTCGGCAAGGTCGGCCTGAGCCGCGCCGGGATCGTGCGCCCGGCGCGACCCCCGCCCGCCCCCCCTCCCGCCCCCCCCCCCCGCGGGTCGCGCGCGCGATCCCCCCACGGCCCGGCGCCGGGGGCCCGGGGGCGCGAGCCGCCGGCTCGCCTGAAGTCATTCGACCGCCGTTGCACCCGGGCGCAGCGCCCGGCCCCAGTCG
>MKWU01002089.1_pt1 | contig 31425 bp, 24 predicted proteins | sample 809101 | NCBI WGS metagenome assembly MKWU01 (sample SAMN05860141, study PRJNA318959) | sponge metagenome | host: Aplysina aerophoba | place: Slovenia: Piran, Adriatic Sea, Gulf of Piran | collected 2013-05-07
TCGATCAGAAGAGCCGGCCGCTGTGGCTGGGCCGCGGCCGCCGCCACGCCACCAAGCACCAACGCTCAGTGCTCGCCGCCCGGGACAAGGGCTGCATCGGCTGCGCCACCTCACCCAACTGGTGCCAAGCCCACCACGACCGGCACTGGGAACACGGCGGGGGAACCGACATCGACAACATGTGCCTGCTCTGCAGCCACTGCCACCAACAAGTCCACACCAACCGCGCCCAAATCATCCGCAACGCCGACGGACGATTCACATTCCACCACCGGGCCCGGCGCCGACCTACCCCAGCAGCCCCCAACGGCACCCACAACCCGCCACCCCACAACCCACCGACCGGCCCCCAGGCCGACATCACACTCCCACTCCGCTGCTGACGAGCACCAGAACCGGGAACACCACGACCCGCACCACCGCGACGTGATCGAGTCGGCCCGCTGGGACCCCAACACCAGAGCACCGAGAACACCACGACCCGCACCACCGCAACCCCACACCGACACGACCCCACACCGCCGCGACCCCGCACCGCCATCCACCGACACGAGCCGCCCGGCCGCAACACACAGGTCGCCCCCCGCACGCCGACCGCGCCGCCGCTGATCACAAGCATCAGGCATGACCGTCTCCGATCATCGCCCACTCGCCGCCACCACCATCCCACACCTAACCCCCACACCAACGGACTAACGGCTCAGGACACTAGGAGTGTGCTGAGTAATCCCCGGATCGGCCAATCCATCGCGGCGAAAGCCCTGGTGAGGAGCTTGCGGGTTCGGCGAAATGGCTGTTACTCAGCAGTCTCCTAGGTGAGACACTGCTGGGCCTGCTAGATACCCGGTATCCCGATTAGCACTAGAAGTGTCCGACTCCCGGAATCTGCAACGCCATTCCGACAACACCTTGTGCTACCAGTGAGTCCAAACTCGTGAGAGCACTCTCTTCCATCACATTACCGGGGCCTCCCCGCGGAGAACCAACCACGTGTTCACCAAGAGAAGGCCCCATACCTCCACACCTAGCCGACTACAGGTCGCTGCTGGCGAGATGCGCTCGCCAACGTACGGCGACACGAGGACGTTGCCAACGTACGGCGACACGAGGACGTTGCCCACGTACGGCGACACGAGTAGAATGTCCGCGAACATAGGCATTCTCCTGTTTCCGACAGGGGAAGATCCGACCGACCACGAGGATCAACGATGATACGCATCCGCTCATGCGTCGCCCTCGGTGCCGCTGTCCGCGAACAGCGGGACCATCAGGGTCTGACGCAAACCGATCTCGCCCACAAGGCCGGAGTCAGCCGTCAGTGGCTTTCCGCAATGGAAAACGGGAAGCCGTCGGTGGAGATGGGCAAAGTCCTCGTCGTCTTGAGTGTCCTCGAACTCAGCATTGGGATAGGACAGCGGCCCGAGCGCAACCCGCGAAGACCCTCCGCAACTGAGGTACTGAACGCGGCGACGGTGGCCGAGTGAGCAGCGCCACGCTCGCCGTCATCCTTGATGGCGTTCCAATCGGCGAGATCCAACGTCGCGGCGGTGAACGCCTCGAGTTTCGTTACGACGACAACTACCGCACGAGTTTCGGCGCTCTCCCCTTGTCACTATGCATGCCTGTGTCCCGCCGCGCGCACCCTGATCGGTGGATCAGCCCGTGGCTGTGGGGACTGCTACCAGACAGCGAAGACGTACGAAAGGCCTGGTGTAAGGGAACGACTGCGTCCTATAACAGCGCATTCGAAATGCTCAGCACCCCCATCGGGTACGACTGCGCCGGAGCAGTTCAGTTCTGCAAACCCGACAACGTGAATTGGCTGGCCGAACGAGGCGGAGACCTAGAACCCCTTAGCGAGCACGGAGTCGCCGGGCGGCTGCGCGCATTGGTGGGCGACGAGACGGCATGGCTGGACAGGTCCCGCCATCTGCAGTTCAGCCTCGCTGGTGGCCAACGAAAAACCGCCCTGCACCTCGCCGATGGCACATGGAGTGTTCCTAAGGGGGCGACTCCAACGACCCACATCCTCAAGCCGACTATCCACGGCCTCCGTCATTCCGACATCAACGAGCACCTCTGCCTCACGGCCGCGCGGCTCCTCGGCCTAGCCGCAGCGCAGACAACGCTCGGAATCTTTGAGGACCAGACCGCTGCCGTCGTCACGCGATTCGATCGCCCAAGAATCAGCGGGGAATTCTACCGAGCCCACCAAGAGGACCTCTGCCAAGCCCTCGCCATCAACCCGGGGCACAAGTACGAGAACCAAGGAGGCCCGAGCGCACTCACCAGCATCGATGTACTGCGCCAACACACGGGCGAATACGCACATAACGACATCACGCGTTTCGTTGACACGCTCGCCCTGAACTGGCTCCTCGGTGGAACCGACGGCCACGGCAAGAACTACTCGCTACTGATTGACGAACACAATGTCAGGTTGTCCCCGCTCTATGACGTGAACTCCGTCCTCCCCTACGTCGTTGGCAGCGAACACACCCAAGCACTCGCCATGAGCGTCGGTCGCCACTACGAACTAGGAAAGATCACGGCACACGACTGGGCAGCGGTGGCGCGCCTAGCGCGACTTGATGTCGACACGACGATCGAACGGATTCTCTCGATAGCCGCGCGACTGCCGACGGCGCTCGACACGGCCGCAGCAGACCCTGCCGTACGCGCCGTAGACCCTACCTTCGCCGATCAAATGGTCGAAGGCGTCTCACGATGGGTGGAACAGTGCGTGCCCAACATCGAGTGGACAAACCCTGGCGACCTGCCACCTGAACGGCATTCGTCCACGCCCGCGGCACCACGGCGCCGCGACGACCTATCGCCATAAGACCGGACGCGCAGCGGTAACGAGAATGACCACCGCATGGTGACCGGAACTGCTGCTGCGACGGCCTCGCCACCCTCAACAGCAACCAACTCGCCAACTACCAGAACGTCTCCAGGGCCTCGCGCGGGTTGGCGACCTCGGCCCCGACCCTCAACAGCAACCAACTCGCCAACTACCAGAACGTCCCCTACGGCACGGCCGCGTGGCAACGCGGCTACAGCAGACGCAACCAGGTCGAGAACACGAACTCCCGCCTCCGCGACAAAGGAACACTCGAAGCCGGAGTATGCCGAGCGCTCGGCATACTCCCCCGCACCATCGCCGCAGTCGCCGCCGCCGTCACCTACAACCTCGCCCTGCACGACCCAGAGCGCCACAACGCCGGCCCCACCGGCGGCCACGCCTCGCCACACGCACCAATCGCCGGCCAGAACACCGCCACGCACACCGAACCCGCCACCGGCCGAGCGCCGCCCTAACCGCCGCACGCACCCTCACACAGCCAGCGGAACAACCCGCCGGCATCGCCGCGCCCGCCAACAGGCGACACCCACGAGCAAGGCCCTCAACGCCGGCCAACCGGGCCGCACCTGGCCGCCGCCCGGCAATCACCCCGAAACAGCGCCAAACCAGCGCCGAACCGGCGCGTCAACGCATAACTGGACAACTCAACGAGACCTAACTCGCTAAGAGCCCCTGGAGCGGGTGAGGGGAATCGAACCCCCGTATTCAGCTTGGGAAGCTGATGTTCTACCATTGAACTACACCCGCAGGGGCGCCCCGAGGTTACCCGCTGGCGAGCGGGTCAGTTCCAGTCGACGCCAGTCACGGCTCGCATGATTGCACCGCCCCAGCAGTCGATGGTGCCCTCGGTGCGCAGCCCGCAGGTGTGTGCCCAGCCTGCGGTGAGGCCGCTGAAGTGTCCGGGTGGTGCGTCTGTCTGGCCGGCGACGTTCCATCCCCAGCAGTCAGTAGTGCCGTCGGTGCGCAGCCCGCACATGTGACCCCCACCGGCAATGATGAGTTCGAACCGGCCCGCGGGGGCTTCGGCCTGGCCGAGGGCGTTGTTGCCCCAGCATTCGACGGTGCCGTCGGCTCGTATCCCGCAGGTGGATGCGCCACCAGCGGCGACGGCGCTGAACGGTCCTGCGGGGGCTGCGGACTGGCCGCTGGCATTGTCACCCCAGCACGTCACGATCCCACTGTTGCGTATACCGCACGAATGCGACCAGCCGGCGGAGATGTGGCGGAACTGGTAGCCGCCTGTGGAGCGGGTCTGGGCCACGGTTCCCGTCGAGGATCGTTCAGAGCCGGGGACCGTGGCCGGATCTGTCGGTGGCTCCTGACCCGCCCCGGCGTTGCTGGGAGGAACCGGTCCGGCAGGCCTGCTGCAGCCCAGCGCTGTAGCGGTCAGCAGGAGCGGACCTGCGAGAGCCGCCACCCGGTCGAACATACCGTCTCTCCATCTGGGCGCCGCGCGCGCACCGTAGCAGACGGGATCTTGGCGACATCCGCCGGGACAGCCCGCCGGGATGGACCTCAACACGACCTACGAGGCCATCGGGATCTCCTCGGGCAACTCCTTCGTGCATGAGACCGAGAGTCAGGTCATCCTCAACGGCAGTCGCGACATCAACTTCACCATGGACCTCGTCGTCAAGGACATGTCGCTGTTCGGGGATGTCGCCGACCGGTCCGGCGTCTCGCTCGACCTCTCCCCGCTGATCCTGGACATCTTCTCCGACGCGCAGGAGCGCTACGGCCCCCGCGAGTGGTCCCCGAATGTGATTCGCCGACTCGAGGACCGGACGGGCCTGGAGATCCGGGCCCCGGGGTTCCCCGCCGCACTGGTCGACGACGAGCCGGAACGGCCCGGCTATGAGGTGCGTCCCTAGCGTCGTCGCGTCAATTGTGCGCTGACCTGGGGCTCGGAGGGTCCCGATGGTCGCTCAGGCGAAGGCGGACTGACCCGTGAGAGCTTGACCGAGGATGAGGGTGTGGATCTCGTGGGTGCCCTCGTAGGTGTAGACCGACTCGAGGTTGTTCATGTGCCTGATCACCGGGTATTCCAGCGTGATGCCGTTGGCGCCCAGCACGCCGCGAGCCGTGCGGGCGACCTCCAGGGCCATGCGCACGTTGTCGAGCTTGCCCACGCTGATCTGGGTGGCGCTGAGCCGCCCGGCGTCGCGCAGCCGCCCGAGGTGCAGCGCCAGCAAGGTGCCCCGCTGGACGGCGATCATCATCTCCACCAGCTTCTGCTGGGTGAGTTGGAAGCGACTGATAGGCCCCCCGAAGGCGTTGCGCTCGGCCGCATAGTTCAGGGCCGCCTCATAGCAGGCGCGGGCCGCACCGACGGCGCCGAAGAGAATCCCGAAGCGGGCCTCGTTGAGGCACGACAGCGGGCCCCGCATCCCGGCCACCCCCGGCAGCACCGCACCGTCGGGTAGGCGCACATCCTCCAGCACCAACTCCGAGGTGACCGAGGCGCGAAGTGAGAGCTTGCGGGGAATGTCCCGGGCGGTGAACCCCGGCGTGCCTGCCGGCACCACGAAGCCCCGCACGCCGTCGGCGGTCTGCGCCCACACGACCGCAACATGGGCGATCGAGCCGTTCGTGATCCACATCTTGGTGCCGCTGAGGACCCAGTCGGAGCCGTCGCGGCGTGCCCGGGTCCGCATGCTTGCCGGGTCACTGCCCGCATCGGGCTCGGTCAGGCCGAAGCAGCCGATCGCTTCACCGGCCGCCATGGCGGGAAGCCACTGCAGCCGCTGCTCCTCGCTGCCGTAGGCGCGGATGGGGAACATCGCCAGCGAACCCTGCACGCTCATGAAGCTGCGCAGGCCCGAGTCGCCGGCCTCCAACTCCATGCACGCCAGGCCGTAGTCGGTGGCGTCGGCTCCGGCGCAGCCGTAACCCTCGAGGTGCATGCCCAGCAGATCCAGAGCGCCCAACTCCGGCCCCACCGTCTCGGCGGGGAAGGTCCCGCGCTCGAACCAGTCGCCGATGTGCGGCAGGATCCGCTCATCGATCCAGCGGCGCACGGTGTCCCGCAGCAGCAACTGCTCGTTGCTGAGCAACGAATCGATTGCCAGGAAATCGGTTGCCGAGGTCGGCGCGGGCCCAACGCCGTGACGCCCCCCGGATTCGTCAGCGCCCATCGTCCTCTCCTCTGCGCGACCTGGCTGAGCCGTCCGGCGCGCACGTCGCCGTCACTGCCTGAACGGTCGCCCGGAAGCGGATCCGGACCGGCCGACCGCAGGGTACCGGCCAAGTGTCAGCGGGAATCAACCCGGAGTTTTCCCGGCGGCAACCCGGCGAGGCGTTCCCGCTGCTAGGCGTGAAGGCCGGAGCCGGAACTCCAACCGCTCCGGCGCGCCCGCCTCACACTGTGATCGACTTCCCGGAGAGAATCCATGAGCGACGAGAACCCGTCCAACACACCGGACACCGCCGGCGCGCCCGCCGAACGCGAGCTGGGAGTGGAACTCACGCTCGAGCAGCGGCGCGCCCCCTCGAGGCGGCACCTCGGACAGCCTGGCGGCCGGACCGCCCGGTACCATCGGTGATCCTCCCGCGCTCCGCCCTCGCCAAGCTGCTCGCCGAGTTCGTCGGCACCGCCTTCCTGCTGGCGGCGGTCGTGGGTTCGGGGATCATGGCAGAGAACCTCACCGACGACGTCGGGCTGCAGCTCCTGCAGAACGCCTTCGCCACCGGCCTGGTGCTGGCGGCCCTGATCCTGGCGTTCGGCGGTGTCTCCGGGGCCCACTTCAATCCGGCCGTCACCCTCACCGAGCGGGCTCTCGGCGGTATCGACACCCGCACCGCGGCCGGCTACCTGGTGGCGCAGTTCTCCGGAGCCATCGCCGGGGCGGTCATGGCGAACGTCATGTTCGACCTTCCGGCGGTGGCCTGGTCGCTCAAGGATCGCTCCGCCGGGCACATCATCTTCGCCGAGGGCGTCGCCACGCTGGGCCTGCTGCTGATCATCTTCGGAACCGTGCGCAGCGGCAAGCCGTCGACGGTGGCATTCGCCGTGGGCGGCTACATCGGCGGCGCCTACTACTTCACGAGCTCCACCAGCTTCGCCAATCCCGCAGTGACCGTGGCACGGATGTTCTCCGACACCTTCGCAGGCATCGCCCCGGCGTCGGCGCCGGCGTTCCTCGGCTCCGAGGCGGGCGCCGTGGTGGTCGCCGTCGTCTTGATCAGGCTCTGCTTCCCGGTCGAGCGAACTCCCGAGGACAGCTGAGGAGGGCAGGTTCCGGCCGGCCCGGCCAACCCGGCCGGCCCGGCGCGGGCGCTACCAGCTATTGGACCGTTCGGCGCGCGCGTGGTGAGGCATGCGGTACGTGCCGCCTGCCTCACCAGTTGGCCGACACGTACTTGCGCTCGAGGTACTCCTCGATCCCCTCGAAGCCGCCTTCCCGGCCGATGCCGCTCTCCTTGGTGCCGCCGAACGGGGCTGCCGGTTCGGAGATGATTCCCCGATTCACGGCGACCATGCCCGCGTCGAGCTTCTCGCCGATCGCCAGGCCGTGACCGAGGTCTCCGGTCATGACGTAGGCGATGAGGCCGGCGTCGGTGTCGTTGGCCATCTCGACGGCGGCGGCCTCGTCCCGGAAGCGCACCAGTGGGGCCACCGGTCCGAAGATCTCCCTGGCCAGGAAGGAGGCGTTGGGGTCCACGTCGCTCAGCACAGTCGGTTCGTAGAAGTAGCCGCCGCAGTCCGGGGCCCGACCGCCGGTGACCACGCGGGCGCCACCGGAGACCGCCGTCTGGACGATGCCCGCCACTTTGTCGCGCTCACCTGTGCTGATCAGCGCACCGACCTCGGCGTCGGGGCGGCGGTCGTAGCCGACGGTGAGGCCGGCCATGCGGGCGCTGAGCGCCTCGGTGAAGTCGTCGGCAATCCGCTCGTGCACGTACAGCCGGTTGGGGGCGACGCAAGTGGCGCCGGTGTTGCGCATCTTGGAGGCGATGGCCGATTCCACGGCGGTGTGCAGGTCTGCATCGGCCAGCACCACGAACGGGGCGTTGCCGCCAAGTTCCATGCTCGTGCGCAGAACCCTGTCGGCGGCGAGGCGCAGCAGGTGCTTGCCGACCGCTATCGAGCCGGTGAACGACACCTTGCGCACGGCCCGGTGGGCCAGCATCGCGACGGTGGCCTCGTTCGGCGGTTCGGGCAGTACCAGGTTGATGACGCCCGGCGGGGTTCCGCAACGCGCCATCAGGTCGGCGATGTAGTAGGCGGTCAGCGGGGTCGCCGGCGCGGGCTTCACGACGGTGGTGCAACCGGCGGCGAGCGCAGGGGCGATCTTGCGCACCGGCATGGCGGCGGGGAAGTTCCACGGCGTGATCTGCAGCGAGACCCCCACCGGTTCGGGCAGCACCATGATGCGCTTGTCGCCCATCGGCGCCTGCCGGACCTCGCCGCCGATGCGGACCGCCTCCTCGCTGAACCAGCGGAAGAACTCCGCGGCATACGCCGTCTCGCCGGCGGCCTCGGCCATGGGCTTGCCGTTCTCGAGTTGCAGCAGCGCGGCGATCTCGTCCTTCTCGGCGATCATCGTCTCGAAGCAGCGACGCAGGATCTCGCCACGCTCCCGGGGGGGCGTTGCCGCCCAGCCGGCGGCCGCCCCGGCCGCCGCCTCGACCGCGGCAACGCAGTCGGAGGGTGTGGATGTGGCGATGCCGGCAATCACACTCCCCGTGGTGGGGTCGAACACGTCCAGCTTGCCGTTGGCATGCGGGGTGTCGCCGTCGATGAGCAGCCCTCCGAGCCGGTCGAGTGCCTCGATCATGGTTGGTTCCTTCCTGAGGTTCGTTTCGCTGATCCTGCCAGACCTCGGCGGGTATGGCTCGTCCTCTTCCTCGGGGTTCTGCGCGGGGCCGGCGGCACGGCCTACACGAACTCGACGACGGACGGGCGCTGCAACTCGTACCATCCCGAGCCGAGGATCAGCCCGTCGTGACGGACCACCCAGGAGTGTTTCAGCTCCCGGAACCCGGTGTTGGGGTTGAGGTACACGTAGTCGACCCACCGGCCGTCGGCGGGCGCGTCGAGCATCGCCAGGCCGAAGTGGTAGCCGTCGGCGTCAACGCCGAGGCTCTCGCGCACGTTGCCCCCCACGACGTCCGGGTTGATGTGGGTGAGCACGGTGCCGTCGCCGTCGATGATGAAGAGGTAATACTCGCCGTCGACACTGGCCGGCGAGTTGTAGTGCCTGATGGCGGCCTCCCGGCCCTCGGCGTCGTAGAGGGCCAGAGCCTGCCGGACGTAGTCGATCGTCTCGGCCGGCCGGCGCGGCACGGCGACCGACGCCGATTCGGGGGCACCGTTGTCCGCTGTCGAGTCGCCTCCGGGCGAGAACAGGGCGACGAGGGCGATGACCAGTGCGGCCAGAGCAATCGCTGTCGCCGTCGCCCGGTGCCGGAGGATCCTCAGCATCTGTCTCTCGCACCGGGCCCTCCTCGCGGGCACCGGCGGCGAGCAGGTGCTTGACGAGATGCACGCCGACACTCAGCCACCGCACGGGCAGCGACGGTGAGAGGACCCCACGGGGGGCGGATGAATGATCGTGACGACGAGCGGATCATATGCCCTGACCAATGACGGACCCTGGTGATGGAATCGGCGAACCTCAAGGCGCTGGTCGCGCATTCTAGAGTGGACATATTCCGTCGTGACGCGCTGCAGCGCGCTCGACATAGTCTCAGGCGTGGGCCAACGGCTGCATGGCGCACGGAAAGGCGACGCGATGCCCGACGAGATTTTCGACGATCACTACGCCTCGCACTATGCGGCGCTCTATATCGATCACCCATCCTGGGAGCCGAAGCTGCAACACAACCGGGCTCTGCTCGGCGCGTTGCTGAAGCCTCTGGGCAATTGGCTGGACACCTGCTGCGGGCAGGGCTGGCACCTGGCGCAGTTCCCCCACCACAGGCGGATGGGCATCGACCGCAGCGCCGCCCAGCTGGATCGGGCGAGGCTGCTGAACCCCGGCGTTCCGTTCATCGAGGCCGACGTCGTCGAATACGAATTCCCGGACGGGCAGCGCTTCGACCTGGTGAGCAATTTTTGGTTTTCGTATTCCTATCTGAACGACGAGGATGCGATACGCGTGCTGGTGCAGAAGCTGGTCCGCTGGACCGCCCCGGGTGGAGCGCTCTACCTGGAGTTGGCCGTGCCGGAAATGTTGAAGTATTTCAACGAGAGCGAGTTCGCCGCGGAGACGGGCGCACGGGTCGTCCTGAAGTCACCGGACGCAGTGCGCTGGGAATTCCACGACTCCGGCGGGGTGCACCGGGTGATGAGCCCCCGGCTGGAGTTCTTCAGCGACCTCATCAGGCCGCACTTCGAGGACGTGAGCGACTCGACGGTCGTCCGGGCGGTGCGCCAACTCGTCGCCCGGAACCGCCGGGCGGACTGACGCCGGATCACCGTCCGGCCGCTCGCGCGGGCCGGCGGGTTCCACCCGCCCAGGCAGCGACCGCCGCAGCGTTGCGCCACGTTCCGGCTACCGGGCTGGCCGCCTTGAGAGACGACAGAGGCTGTGTGTATACTCACAGACGACAGAGGCTGTGTGCAGACCGACAGAGGCTGTGTGCAGACCGACAGAATCCCCCGAAGATTGAGGAGGGTTGCCATGAAGACGGCCACCGAACTGAAGGCCCAGGTCCTGACCAGGGCGGATGAAGACAGCGATTTCCGCGCCCACCTCGTCGCCGACCCGAGAGCCGCCATCGCCGACGAGACCGGCATGACCATCCCGGAGGGGTTCGACGTGGCGGTGCACGAGGACAGCGCCAATGTGGCCCATCTGGTGCTGCCGCCCTCGTCCGAACTCACCGAAGCCGACCTGGCGATGGCGGCCGGCGGCGCCCACCACGACTTGTGGGAACACACACACTAGGGTGCTAGAACGAACTGAATCCCCCGAAGATTGAGGAGAGTTGCCATGAAGACGGCCACCGAACTGAAGGCCCAGATCCTGACCAGGGCGGATGAGGACAGCGATTTCCGCGCCCACCTCGTCGCCGACCCGAAAGCCGCCATCGCCGACGAGACCGGCATGACCATCCCGGAGGGGTTCGACGTGGCGGTGCACGAGGACAGCGCCAATGTGGCCCATCTGGTGCTGCCGCCCTCGTCCGAACTCACCGAAGCCGACCTGGCGATGGCGGCCGGCGGCCACCACTACGGATGGCAACACTAGAGCGCTAGATGGCGGCCGGCGGCCTCTCGATAGTTACGTATTCGTAACCGGTCCTCCGGACGGGGACAGCGCCACGACCGTCCGGTGATGCCTTCTTCGCAGACGTCGACCGGCGCCGACGCCGAGATGTTTGCAGGCCCGCGAAGACGCGCGGATTCGCGTTCAGGCTGACTTCAGCACGATCGCGCCGGCGTAGGCCTTGGCGGTGGTCGTCCCCCGGTCGAGGACCACCTTCACGTGATTGATGCTCTGCAGGATCCGGTAGGCCCCGGCTCGGTCGAAAGCCTGTTCCATTCGTGGCCAGGCCTTCAGCCCGAGGGCCTTCTCCGGCAGGCACCAACCCTGGTCCTCGAGCCGGTCGATCAGCAGGTTCCACCCCGTGCGGTCCAGTTCGTGCCATGCCGTGGGCCGGAAGAGTTCGAGTCCGAGGCGGCGGGAGACCCCCTGCGTCGTTACGTCAACGCTCAGGCTGACCCCCGGCCTCGTGAGTTCCGACAGGCTGTCGTACGCCGTTGCGACGTCTGCAAGCGAGCCGGCCCAGTCCAACCGCTCCAACAACTCGACGGCGCCCTCGCCGGATTCGGCGCGCAGGATGAGTCGGATCGCCCGTTGCGGTCGCCCCGGCAGGATGCCGGCCTGAGAGACCCGTGCAGGCGGCGCCATCCTGCGGTACACGCGCTGCATCTGCCGGAGGATGGCTTCATCGGGTGTCCACCCGGCAACGGCCCACAGAGCGGCCGCGAGACGCTCCGGCTCGCCGAACAGCCCTTCCCTCGAGGAGTCGTCCAGGGGCACGATGAAGATTCCGGGCACGGTGGGCCGCTCCGCGGGCATCCCGGCCAGGTCGTACTCCAGTATCACGTCGCCTTCGCCCTGCGCCGGAAAGCCGGCGGGAGGGGCGTTTGCCCAGCTCTTGGCGAGGAACGTCCCCAGCGCCGCCTCCGCCGAGGACGGTGAGGCAAGCTCGCCCCGGCGGACGTAGAACTCGGCGAGTCGGGTGCCGGGGGACGGCACCACGCAGAAGTCCGCAACCGGGTCGGGGTCGAAGAGATCGAACTCGAAGCCGAAACGTCGGTCGATCACGTGAATCGGCAGCCGGCGCGCCAGCGCCAGCAGCCGATCCCAGCCGGACCCGCTCACCAACGCGGGCGGGAACAGGCCCTGCAATTCCCGGAGGAACTCGCCGAAGGAACCGTGGCCGTCGTCGCCGTCCGGTCCGGCGGAGCGGTCGTCCGGCTGCCCGTCTCCCGGCCCCGTCACGCGCGTCGCGTCGACTCTCATCGGCTTCCCGCCATTCGGCCGGCATGGCCGATTCACGTCAGTTGCCGCCTGACGAGGTCCCGGAAGGTGCCTTCCCGTTCCATCAGTCCTGCGAACGTCCCCTCTTGGGCGACCCGGCCGTCCTGCAGCACGTAGATGCGGTCGGCCCGCCGGATGGTGGACAGCCGGTGGGCGCTGACGATGCGGGTCACGGAGAGTTGCTCGATCTGTTCCATGATGTTGGCCTGGGTCCGGTTGTCGAGCCAGTTGGTCGCCTCGTCGAGCAGCAGCACCCTGGGTTTGCGGGCCAGGGCGGCGGCCAGCATGAAGCGCTGCACCTGCCCGCCGGAGAACGCCGCGGCGCTCTCGCTGCTGACGGTGTACATCTGCATCGGCATCGCCGCGATGTCGGCGCTCACCTGGGCCAGCTCGGCGGCCCACCAGGCGTCATCCTCGTTCAGGTCGGCTTCGATCCCGACGATGTTGTCCATCACCGTCTGGGGACGCAGGTGCGCGTCCTGGGGAACGGTGCCGATCATGTTGCGCACCGAACTCCAGTTGAGCCGGCTCAGATCGTGACCGTCGAAGTAGACGGCGCCGAGCTGCGGCTTCTCCAACCCCAGGGCCAGCCGGAATACGGTGCTCTTTCCCGCGCCCGACTCCCCCACCAGGGCGATGAACTCTCCCGGCAGGGCGTGGATGGTGACGTCGTTCAGGATCAGCGGCCCGTCCTCGGAGTAGCGGAAGCTCACCCGGTCCAGCAACACCTCGCCCTTCAATTCGGGTGCGGGAAGATCCGCAGCGAGGTTCCGGGGACGCTCGGCCAGAATGGGCCGCACCTGCTGCACCGAGGGGCGTATGGCGGCGACGCCCGAAAAGGCGGCGCCGAACTGAACCACCGCGCCGTTGAACACCATGAAGGCGGCGTACACCGCCAGGAAGCCGCCCACCGCCAAGCCGTCGCCGCCGATCCTCAGGGCCAGGGCGAACAGCGCAGCGGTGGCGAACAGGGGGATCGCGGCGGCAAAGGCCGTCAGGTGTTCCTGATACGCCCCCAGCTTCATCTCCGTCTGCTTCTGCTCCCGGTACCCCTTGGCCCACATCGTGTAGGCCGCTCCCTCGGCGCCTGCGCTCCGCAGCTTGGACACCCCGCCGATCAACTGCAGCAGCGTCCCCGCCAGTTGCCGCGTCACGGCCAGCCGCCGGCGATGGTGGGGCGTCTGCCTCAGTCCCAGCACCAGGGTGAGGCTCAGGGAGGCCAGCCCCAGTCCCAGGCACAGCCAGCCCAGGGCGGTGTTGTAGAGGAAGATGAGGGCGAAAGTGGGGAGCAGGAAGAGGACCGACAACAGCGCGCCCACAACGAGGCCCGAAACCTGGTCTCGCAGCTCGTGGAACGCCATGGCTCGCGTGGCCAGGTTGCCGGCGGTGAAGCGGCGGAAGAAGCCGGCCGGCAGGTCCAGCATCCGGTGCCACAGGGCCGCTCCGGCGCGCGCCGCCACCCGGCCCTCCAGCCGCATCAGCGCCGTGCCCTGGATCATCTGCAACACTCCCAGGAGCAGTGCGATCAGCACGGTGCCCAGGGTCAACGTCCCCAGCACCTGCAGGGAGCCGGAGGGCAGCGCCTGCCCCGCGAAGGCTCCCAGCAGCACCGCGGGAACCAGCATGGCTATGCCTGCCAGCATTCCGGCCGCCACCAGCCGGGCCAGGTCGGGCCTCACCCGGTGGAAGGCCAGCCTCGACAGCTGCCCGACGCCGACCGGGCCGTCCTCGGGCAGCGGCGAGTAGAAGAAGTGGGCTTCCCGCTCCAGTGACTCGGCCCGCCGGGCGTTGACCCGCCGGAGACGGCCGGAGGACGGCTCGACCATCCGGTAGCGCCCCAAGGGGCCCGGGAGCAGGGCGACGGGCGCGCCGTCGTCGCGGCGGACGGCGAGCATCGCGCCGCTGTCACCCCGCCACCAGCGTTGCTCCGCGCGCAGGGCGACGCGTCTCATGCGCACCCCCGAGCCCATCAGGATGCCGGCCAGCGTCGGCGCCTCGGCGGCGGGTCCCGACCGCTGCGCCCCGCCGGGAGGCATGCGGAAGGCGATGCGCTCGTGGCGACCGACCCGTTGCAGCGCCTCGGGGAGAGCCAGGGCGTCTCCGTCGCGTCCTGCGGTCGGATTCAGCACACCGAAGAGGCGGCGGCGCGCGTTCTCCTCGCCCCGTTGGCGGTACTCGGCGGTGCTCGTTTGCAGGTTGGCGACGTCGACCAGGAGCAGCCGCCGATTGAGGTCATCGGCACTCAGCGCCAGATCGTTGAAGGCCGCCAGCGCGGACATCAGGCGCCCCTCCCCGTGCAACTCCAGCGTGGTGACGCAGCGCACGCCGGCCCGCTTCGAGGCGGTCACCCAGCTGGCGGGGGTGACCGGCACCACGCCGTGGCCGTCCGGGTCCCCCTCCTCGGTGCCCAGGTAGGCGAGGCTCGCGTCCTCGCCGGACACCCATACCACGCCCCGGCGCGCCGACAGCGTCCGCCCGGCCTCGACGGACTGCTCCCCCGCCCCCGCCGATACGAGCAGGTCGATGCTCGGGCGGTAGGTGAAATCCCGTGTCACCGCCTCGGCGACCCCGGAGACCCAGGTCTCCACCTGTGCGGCGACGAGTTCGTCGCAGCCGGCGCCGTCGAGGGCGTCCAGTGGCATCAGGCGCAGCGCAGAGCCGGGAAGACCCTTGACCACCAGCACCGTCCCGGTCAGGTTCTCGGCGGCACCGAAGAGTAGCCGCCCGGCGCCGGCCCGCAGGAAGTGTTTGAAGTCGGCCGTCACCCCGTCGGCACGGCGGCGCGCCGCGAACACGTCCACCGACCCCTCCGCCACGAAGCACACGCCGCCGGGGTCGGCGAGATGGAGGGGGCGGTTGCCCCCGCCGGCCACCGGCTCCCCGCGGGCCGCCGCCAGGCCCGCCCCCCCGCCCCCCCCGCCCCCCCCGGGGGCCCCCCCGAGTCGGCCCAGCCGGTCCGCGGCCGGTTCCGAGCCGTTGCTCATTCCGTCTCCATCAGGTGGCGGTACAGCCCGTCCCGCTCCGCCATGAGTTCGCTGTGCGTGCCCCTTTGCACTTCCCGCCCGCCGTCGAGGACCACGATCAGGTCGCAGTCACGGATGGTGCTGAGTCGGTGCGCCACGATCAGGCAACTGCAGCCGCGCCGGCGCAGGGCGTCATCGATGCGCACCTCGGTGATGGGGTCCAACGCGCTGGTGGCCTCGTCCAGTATCAGCAGGGATGGGTTCCCCACCAGGGCGCGGGCGATCTCCAGGCGTTGGCGCTGGCCGCCGCTGAAGTTCCGCCCGCCCTCGTTGACGGGCGCTTCGTAACCCTGCGAGCGGGACATGATCTCATCGTGGATGGCGGCGTCGGTGGCGGCGGCCACCAGATCCTGCTCCGGGACCTCCGGGTTCCACAGACTCAGGTTGTCCCGCACGGTCCCCGAGAACAGGAATATGCGCTGGTCGACCATGGCGACCGAGCTGCCGAGCAGACCGCGAGGGATGTCCGAGCGCGGGTGGCCGTCCAGGAAGACCCCCCCGGACCAGGGCTGGTGAACCCCTGCCGCCAGCAGCGACAGCGTCGACTTGCCCGACCCGCTGGGGCCGACGAGAGCCACCCGCTGCCCCGGTTCGATGGTCAGGTTGAAGTCCTGGAACATCGGCTCCCGGTTGGCCTTGTGGCCGAATGCCACGTCGCGAAGTTCGAGTTGCCCGCTCAACCGCACCGTCCGATTCAGGTTGCCGACGCCGGCGGACGTCCGCTGCCGGTCCTGGCGGAAGTACTCGTCCTCGGGTGCGTCCATCACATCCTCGACCCGTTGCAGGTTGGCCTCCAGCACCTGGAACAGGTCGGCGAGCTGGGCGAAACGGCCGATGGGCATCAGGAAGTACGTCGCCAGGACGTAGCACCCCATCATCATCCCCAGGGACATGTCGCCCTCGATCACGCGCCAGCCCGCCACTCCCAGCACGACGGCGTTGCCGAGGACGATGAACACGCCCGGCAGCGCTGCCACGAGGTGCCCGATCTCGGTGAAGCGCTGGCGGGCCAGCAGCTCGCGGGCCTGGTAGCCGCTCCAGTGGGAGAAGAACCCGATCTCCCCCGAGGTGGCCTGCAGGGTGTCGATGTTGCTCAGGCCGTACATCCCGACGCCCTGCAGCTTGCCGCGCTCCCGCTGCACGCGGCGGTTCTCGCCCATCCGTCCCTTTGTGAGCAGCCGCATGATGTACAGGCTGACGGCGCCCAGCACCGTCACCGCCCCCGCCAGCACCGGGTCGTACAGGTACAGGAACAGCAGGAACACTCCGCTGGTCACCAGCTCGATGACCGCCACGACGAACTGCTCGGTGGCCACCACGGCCACCTCGTCGATGAGCTGGATCCGGGAGGTCAGGTCGCCGCCGTAGCGGTTGGTGAAGAACCGCATCCTCAGGCGGAACAGCCGCCGGATGAAGCGGTCCGCGTGGTCCACCGAGAGGCGTACCGCCAGGAGTCTGAGGCAGCGCTGTCGCAGCCAGGTCAGCAGGTACACCAGGCCGCCGGCCAGGGCCATCCCGCCTGCCAGCACAACTCCCCACTGGGGCTGCCGCCCGCTCAGGACGTGGTCGACGAAGACGCTCAGCAGGAACGGCAGGGCGGCCACCGGCAGCGCCAGCAGCAGCCCGCAGCACAGCGCGAATCCCAGCGGCCCCCTCACGTCGGCCAGCCAGGGCCACAGTCTGCGGACGACGCCCGGACGGGAGCCGCCCGGACGGAAGTCCGGTCCGGCTTCGAAGCTCAACGCGATCCCGGTGAACCCCTCGTCGAACTCCTCCGCGCTCAGCGTCCGGTGGCCGTTGGCCGGATCGTTCACCAGGTATCTGTCGCCCTGGAACCCTTCCAGCACCAGGAAGTGGTTGAACTCCCAGAAGATGATCAGCGGCATGGTCATGGCGCGAAGCTGTTCGGGTTCCCGGCGCCGGCCGCGAGGTTCCAACCCGTAGCCGGCGGCGGCGCGCGTGATGTCGGCGGCGTCACAGCCGTCCCTGTTGACGGCGCACGCCTCGCGCAGCTCCTCGACGGAGACCCATCGTCCGAAGTACGCCAGAACGATGCCCAGGCAGACGGCCCCGCACTCGGTGTCCTCCATCTGCAGCATCAGGGGCGTCCGCGCCCGCCGGGGCCGGCGACGCGCCCCTGCCGGGGCCGCAATCCGCATCACGAGCCGTCTCCCGGCGCCAGGAGCGACAGGAGTGAGCTTCGTCCCAGGACCACGCGCAGCGACCCGCGGGAACCGTCGGTTATCACGTCGCCGTGGCCGTCGGAGACGAGCGGCACGCGCACCAGGTGCGAGGGTGCCGACGCCGACATTCCCAGGTCCTCCAACCACGCCGGCGGCGTGAAGGCCCGCTCCGAGACAGCGGCCACCTCCGCCGGGTGGATGCCGGTGTCGCGGTTGCGTCCCGCCACGCTGACCTGCGCCGCCATCCCGGCCTCGAGCCGCCGGGCGTCGCCGGGCAGCACCAGCGCAAGGGCCTCCGGCGGGCCCGGCGCCACGACCCGCACCAGCGCCACCGGCTCACCGGCGCTCACGGGCATCCCCGGCGCCGCGTCGAGCGTCATGATCTCGCCCCCGGTCACGCTGACGACGTCGACATCGGCAGCGGCCGCCGAGGCGTCCGGCGCGAGCGGGCGCAGCCGGGCAATGGCCTGTCCCGCCTCGACGGTGTCGCCCACGTCCGCCAGGGTCTCGACCACCGTGCCGGGCACCGGCGCGGACACGGGAAAGCGTTCGCCGGGGAGAACCACCACCGCCTCGTAGGAGAGGCTGCGCTCCACGCTGCCGACGGCGAGGTATACCAGCAGCGCCACGAACATGGCGCCCAGCCCGATGACCAGGAGCCACTCGTGGGGGGCCGTTACCTGCAAGCGGTCGTCGAGAGGTTCCTGCCTCCCGCGCCTTGCCAGTGCCCGTTCACGAAACAGCCTGTTGATGAACACCGGGTACCGCCCTCGACCTCGCCGGACAGACTCTGCACCGCACACCTTCCGGCGCTGAACGACGGCGATCGAACGCTGCTCCGGGTCGCACTCCGATCGCTGTCGACAAGGGCTCTCCCTCGTCGATGCGCCAAGAGCGGCGTGTGGCTTTCCTCAGACAGAGTAGACGGAGTGGCCCGTCTCATACCAGTGGAGCTGATGGGACTCGAACCCACGACCCCTTGCTTGCAAAGCAAGTGCTCTAGCCAACTGAGCTACAGCCCCGCCGGCGACCCCGCAGAACGCCGGGGCCGCGAAGGATCAGGCTAGCAACGGCCGCTGGAACCGCTCCCGAACAGGGTCCTTCAGGCGACGGCACCGATGAGGCACGCGGCCGGGCCGGCGAGTTGCCAGCCGACGAAAGTGGCCGTGGTGGGCACCGGCCCGGGCGTGACCGGCTCGACGGTGATGGCGCCCGGGCGAACCCGCGGGTGCTCCGGCGGCGGCCATCCTGAGGGTGACCGAGGCTCCGGCCGTTGTGACGCCTCGACCATGCCGAACTACGATGAGCGGCCCGCCCGGCCCGCCGACATAGGAGGCAGCGGGGGGGAAGTAGACTTCCCCCGGTCAATCGTGGGCCGATCTCGCGGGCGGGATCGGCATTGTGGATGGAGAGCAGGGCTGATGGCTCAATCGACCGGCAGCGTGGGTACCCAAACGCTGAGCTTGGTTGACGAGTTCATCCTGACACTTCTCAACGAGGAGAGCGGCTACTTCCACCAGGTGCCCGGCTGGGATCTGAATTGCGCCGTGGCCGGCGCCGCCCTGGCCGAATTGTCGCTCCGGTCCCGCATCGACACGGACATGGACTCGCTGATCCTCCTGGACTCCGATAAGACGGGCGATCCGGTCCTGGATCCCATCCTCGAGAAGATCGCCGCCGATCCGGGCCACGGGAACGCCCAGTACTGGATCGAACGGCTGGCGGTCCGCGCGGAGTCCGTCGTCGATTTGACCCTGGAACGCCTGGTGTCGCTCAAGATCCTGGAGCACCACGACGGCGACTTCTGGACACTGGCGCGCACCGGCTGGCAGGCGGACCTTCACGCAGGGTCCCTGGAAGGGACCGCGGCCGAGTTCGTCACGACCCGACTCAGCAGGGTGCTGTTCAGTGACGAGATCCCCGAGCCGAGAGACATCATCATCATCTGCCTGCTGAACACGTGTGACGTCTTACGTTTCATCTTCCAACTGGACGAAGAGGCGGAGGAACGTGTCGAGTTGGTCTGCAAGATGGAGATGATCGGCCGGGCTATCGCCGAAGCTGTCGAGCACAGCCAAGCCGGCCCGCTGCTTCGACGTGTCTCGCTGACCAAGAAGATTCCGTCTGTGCGCTTGTTCAAGATGCTGCGAAGTCGGCATATTCGCGACGGCAACCTCCCCGCCCTCTTCGCGGGTCTTACCGAAGAGTATGGCCCTGTCTTCAAGATCAAGCTTCCCTTCACAAAACCTCTGATCTTTCTCGCGGGACCTCGCACGAATCGCTGGGTTCATAGAAACGGCCGACTGTACCTTCGAACCGGGGACTACTTTGCCGATATGGAGAAGGTCTATGGCGCGTCCGGAGTTCTTCCTGCACTGGATGGCGCCGATCACTTCCGGCTTCGCAAGGCCATGCATCCGGCTCTTTCCCGCGGTAAGTTGGAAAGCCGGCTGGACGATCTGCTCGCTCATGGCCGGCAGTTTCTCTCAGACTGGAAGATCGGGGACTCCCTTCCGGCAACGCACGTGTGCCGCCGATTGATCAATTCGGAGACCTCGCCGCTCTTGGTCAGTATTGACTCGCAGGATGTGATCGACGACGTCATCGTTTACAAGGAGCGGGCGCTCAACACGCACATATCCGGGCTTCTTCCCAAGTTCCTGCTGCATACTCCGGGGATGAAGCGTCGGTCGACTCTTGTGACGGAAGTTCGCGACAGGGTGCAGAGTGTCCACACGCCTGCCCAACGGAGCGGATGTCCCCGGGAACTCGCGGATGACCTGCTGAGTCTGCATATGAGCGATCCGCAGTTCCTCCCCGAGGCGAATCTGGGGTTCGCTCTGTCGACACCGCTACTTGCCGCCATGTACCTCGGCGATTCGCTTGGCTTCGCCCTCTATGCGATGGTGTCGCAGCCCGAGTTGTACGAGAGGATCCGGGGTGAAGCTGATGCTCTGTTTGCCGACGGCGATCCGGATAGCGAGGATCTCGTCGGACCCGCGACCGACGTCACACGGCGCTTCGTCATGGAGTGTATGCGTCTCTATCCGTCCGTTCCGGCGTCCATCCGGAACGTGATGAATACATGCGTGGTCGAGGGCTACGAACTACCGGAGGGGATGCGGATCCACATCTTCACGACGGCATCGCACTATATGGAAGACGTCTTCCCCGACCCCTACAAGTTCGACATAGACCGCTACCTGCCGTCACGCAAGGAACATCTCAGTCCTGGCTACGCCCCGTACGGGCTGGGAACGCACACCTGTCTCGGCTTCCGGTGGATGGAACTGCAGTTGGCTGTGAACCTGCTGTTGATCGCGCGCCACGTCTCGCTCGAATTGTCCCCGCCGGATTACAAGCTCAGGTTCAACCCGTTCCCGTCGATGTCGCCGAGCAAGAAGATGAGATTCGTCGTCGCCGGGCTGCGGGAAGATCTCGGATGAGGCTCGGACCTCGGGGTTCGTCCAGGGTCTTCAGACTCATGGATCGAACGACCGAGGCCCACGTCAGCGGCGGCAGGGCCGGGATCGTCACGCCGCTGTACTGCTTCCCGGCCCGGAAGCCGGCCTGGGAGTGCGCCGACCCTGAACCAAGCTGCCGGGATGGTGTCGGGTCGCCACAGCCACGAAATGACGGGTTGCCGGGGCTGAAGTAGACTTCTGCCGTTGCTCGGCGACCAGCGATCCCGGGGTTGCCGCTTCACGTATCGCGGGCAGGGCCAATGAATCAACCGGCAACCGGCGTGGCGACTAGATCGCTCAGCGTGGTGGACGAGTTCCTCCTGACGCTTCTCAACGAGGAGGCCGGCTACTTCCACCAGGTGCCGGGCTGGGATCTGAACTGCGCGGTCGTCGGTGCTGTGCTCGGGGAGTTGTCGCTGCGATCGCGTATCGACAGCGACGTGGAATCCCTGATCGTTCTCGACGACTCGCGCACCGGCGACGCGATCCTCGATCCCATCCTGGAGAAGATCGCGGCCGAACCGGGACCTCGCAGTGTCCAGTACTGGGTAGAGCGGCTGGCGATCCGCGCCGAGTCGATCATCGACCTGACCCTGGAACGACTGGTCGACCTGAAGGTCCTGGAGTTTCACGAGGGCGGATTCTGGACACTGGCCCGCACGGGCTGGCCGGCGAATCTCTGCGGCGAGGCCGATCAGGGGACCGTGGCGGAATATGTCAAGAGCCGTCTCGGCAGGGTGATCTTCGGGGAGGAACTGCCCGATCCCAAGGACGCGATCATCATCAGCCTCGCCGACACGTGCGACATTCTGCGGCTCGTCCTCCAACTCGACGACGAGGCGGAGGCGCGTGTTCGGTACCTCTGCCGGATCGACCTGATCGGGCGGTCCATCGCCGAGGCGATCTCGAACAGCGGCACCGGACCCTTGCTGCGACGTTCCACGCTTGCCAAGCCGATCCCGGTCGTCCCGCTGCGCAAGGTGCTGCTCAACCCACTCGCCCGTGGCGGGAATCTGCCTGCGCTGCTCGCGGCTCTGGCCGAGGAGAACGGGCCGGTGTTCCGGATCAGGGTGCCGTTCGGGGAACGCTTCATCGTTCTCTGTGGAGCCGGGCCGAACCGGTGGGCGCATCGCCATGGGCGCTTGTTCCTGCGAGCACGGGACTATCTGGAGGACTTCGAGAAGGTCTACGGCGGGTCGGGGATCCTGCCCGCTCTCGACGGTGGCGATCACTTCCGCTATCGCAAGACCATGCAGCCGGCCTACTCGCGCTCGAGGCTGGAGACCCGGTTGGATGAGTTCTTCGCGTGTTCGCGCCGGCACATGGCGACTTGGGGCGTCGGCGAGGCGTACCCGGCGGTCGGCATGTGCCGGAAACTGGTCAACTCGGCGCTGTCGCCGCTGTTGGTCAGCGTCGATTCGCAGGATCTCGTCGACGCTCTGCACGAGTACAAGGAACGAGCGCTCAAGACCCACATCGGGCGGACCATGCCGAAGTTCATGCTGAAGACCCCGTCCATGCGGCGCCGGGCCAAGCTGATCGATGAGGTGGTCGCCCGGGTCCAGCGGGTGCACACGCCCGCCCAGCGCGCCGGTTGCCCCCGTGACCTCGCCGACGATCTGCTGAGCCTGCACGCCAACGATTGCCAGTTGCTCCCGGAGTCGAATCTGCCCTTCGTGCTGTCGGCGCCGCTGATTGCCAGCATGTACGTGGGCGACCAACTCGGTTTCATCGTCCACGGGATGCTGGCCCGGCCGGAATTCCACGAGCTGATCCGCGCCGAGGCCGACGCCCTGTTCGCCGACGGCGATCCGGATCAGGAGCGCCTCGCCGGGCCGGCCACCGACGTGACGCGCCGCTTCATCATGGAGTGCATGCGCATGTACCCGATCGTGCCCGTCTCGATGCGGAACGTGATGAACGCCACCGTTGTCGAGGGCTACGAACTCCCCGAGGGGGCAAGGGTCCTCATCGCCTCGACGGCGGCGCACTACATGGGCGACCTGTTCCCCGACCCCTTCACGTTCGACATCGACCGCTACAAGGCGCCGCGCCGGGAGCACCTCGGCGTGGGCTACGCCCCCTACGGGCTGGGCACGCACAACTGCCTGGGCCGGCGCTGGACCGAGTTGCAGCTGGCGTTGAACCTACTGATGATCGTCCACTACTTCACCCTCGAGATCGCCCCGGTGGGTTACGAGTTGAAAATCAAGCCTTTTCCATCGATGTCGCCGGACAAGAAACTGAAGTTCAGGATCAGCGGGCAACGGCGGGAACTGCCCGTCTGACCGCCGCAGCCCGGCCGGCGCGACTAGGACGTGCCCGCGGCTCCGGTGTTGCGGCGGTGGATCTCCTCGGCGGCGACGTCGAGGTCGTCCCACATGCGCTGCACCTGCGAGCGCAGCCGCATGTTCTGGTAGGCACCCCAGATGGTCATCGCCGGGGGGACGACCAGGATGGAGACGATCAGCGAGTAGGCGATCGTGATGGCGGCGGTGATGCCGAGTTGCTGGGATCCCTCCAGCGGCGAGAACACCAGTACGCCGAACCCCAGCGCGGTCGTCAACGCGGAGCCCAGCAGTGTCGACCCTGTGGTGGAGAGCGTCCGGATCGCCGCCTGTTCCGGGTTGCGCAGGCGGGAGAACTCCTCGCGGTAACGGTGGATCACGTGGATGGTGTAGTCCACGCCGATCCCGATCGACAGCGCCGTGATGATCGAGGTGATCAGCGTGTAGGGAATGCCCACGAGGGCCATCGTGCCCAGCACCCAGATGAGGACCAGCACGATCGGCCCGACCGCAATGACGCCCAGCGTGGGCCGCCGCTGCGTGATCCAGAAGAAGAGGGCCAGGATGCCCAGCGCCACGGCGACCGTCGAGGCGATCGCCTCGGTCTGCCGGGACGTGATCTGCTTGGTGATCTCGACGCCGAGGATGCTCTCGGAGGTCGCGGTGATGGTCGTGTCGTCGCCGGCCCAGAGCGCCTCGATCTCGTCGTGGACACGCAACGTGGCCGCGGGGTTGTCGGTGTAGGCGGGGAACTGGATCAGCATCGTGTCAATGCCGTCGGGGTCGTTGACCAGGACGCGTGCCACCGCGGGATCTCTCGCCTCCAGCCTGTCGAGGACCTCCTGCATCAGGAGCGGGTCGAGTCGCACCCCGGCGGACGCGTCGCCGAAGAGCGCCGCCAGTTCCGGGTCGTACTTGTCGCCGGGTTGGCCGCTGTCGTGGGTCCAGTCCGCCACGAGTGACTGCAACGACCCTTCCAGCGGTCCCGCCGCGGCCGCCGGGCGGCGCCGGGGGTCCTCGAAGGCCTCCGCGAGTTCCTCGAGGTTCAGGAGCGTGCGGGTCTCGGTGGCCTCGGCCCTCACGAGCATGCCGGCAAGTTCCGTCGAACCGCCGACGGAGGCCTCGAGGGTTTCCAGGTCGTTCAGCACGGTGCCGCCCCGGGGCAGGATGTCGCGGATGCTGAACTCCGACTGGAGGCCACTGGCCGCGAACGCCATCCAGATCGTCACCCCGCACACGGCGATGAGGTAGGGCGCCGGGCGGCGTGCCACGCTCGTGCCGAGCACCTCCGCCGCCCGCTCCACGCCGGGCAGGGCTCCGGAGACCCGCCGGGGCGCCTTCAGCGTGCCGCGTGCCTCGCGGCGGCGGTCGATGATCGTCCGACCCGCCGGGATCAGCGTGAGCATCACGATCAGGCTCAGCCCCACGCCGAGGCCGGCGACGATGCCGAAGTCGTTGAGTGTTGAGATCGGGGAGAACAGGTTCGCCAGGAAACTGGCGATAGTCGTGACGCCGGCCAGCGCCAGCGGGACGGCGACGTTGCGGAGCCCCGTGCGGACCGCCTGCTGCACCGGCAGGCCCTCGGCTCGCTGCTCGCGGTAGTGCGAGACGGCCTGGATGGCGTAGTCCACCGAGAGGCTGATCAGCATGATCGGCACCATGACGGTGAGCGAACTCGGAGGCCCGATCCACCCCAGCGCGTTCGGCCCCAGCCACCCCTCGGCTCCGATGATCCAGATCAGCGAGAACAGCAGGCCCAGGAGCGTGAGCAGCAAATCCGCCAATGAGCGCAGGAACAGCACGATCAGCGCGGCGATCAGCAGCAGCGCCACCCCGATCAGCGGCGCCATCCCCGACTCGGTGGCCTCTCTGTACTCGTCCTCGATCACCGTGACCGAGATGCTGCTCACGCCGAGGGGGCCCTCGGAGCCCGAGGCCAGGGCGTGGATCTCCCGTTCCGCCTCCGCGACGCGCTCGTCGCCGCTGTCGAGCAGCCGGATGGTGGCGACGGCGACCGGAGTCCCGTCGTCGTCGGTCCCGGTCAGCGCGCTGAGCGCCGCCCCGATCTCCGGGACGCTGTGGAGCGAGTCGATTTCGGCCTGCGGGAGCGACGCCAGGTCGTCGCGCTCGAGAGCGGCCCCGATCAGCGAGCTGGGGGCGAAGACCGGATCGACCGGCGCCAGCAGGGCCGTCACGTCGGCGTCGCCGAGGGCCGCGTCCAGCAGGGCGTCCATCTGGGCCAGCCCGCCGGGGGTCAACGCCTCGCCGCGGAAGACCAGCGTGACGACCCGCACGTCGCCGACGGCGCCGAACCTCTCCTCGATCTCGATCACGGCGGCGGCGACGTCGTTGCCGGGGGGAAGCAGGGCCAGCGAGCTCCCCTCCGTCGGCGGCGCGCGCCGCGTCACCCCCGCGGCCAGGACGACGGTGACGAGGATGAGGACACCGATGGTGATCCAAGGTCGGGCCGTGACCAGCCGGCTGAACCTGTCGAGCGGGCGGCTCATGCCGTGGAACTGTACTTCACGGCTACCGGAGCGCCGGAGCCCGTCGCGGTCCTGGGAGCCGGTACTCGCAGGCGCCTTGGCGGGAGGACTTACTGCTTCTGGGACTCGAGCGCCTGCCGGGGAAACTCGTTGCCGGCTGCATGATGACCGTCCACGCTGCGCGGCTCGGGATAGAACTGGGCGCAGTAGGTCCGGTACGTCATGATCTCACCGTCGGCACGTGACAGGCGCGGTCGGGGGCGGAACTGTTTGCGGGTCCAGACCGTGACATCCTGCCGAACGTCCCGGTGCTGGAGCGGTGCGAGGAACTTGTTCAGGATGGGAGCACGTAACCGGACCGGGAGGAACCCCAGACCCGCGATCCGCCGCTTCGGGTTGCGTACGTCCTGTACCTGCATGGCCACCGTCAGGTCGATGAGCGTGCCGTCGACAGGCGTCGCCAGTATCCAGACGCGCATGTCCAGGGGGATCGAGCGCTCCCGCACCTCCACGTACGAGCAGCCCAACCCCAAGACGTGAGTCCGGGCGGCCAGGTCGAGCGAGAGGAGCTTGATCCCGGCGACCGTCCGGTTGGTGGCGAAGTCGAAGCGGCTCTCGAGACGGTACCCATCGGTGACCACGGGCTCGACGCGCGCCACGCTGTCGTAGCCGTGGACGTACCGGAAGTGGGCCAGGTCGACTGCATTCTCCGCCGTCTCCTGGGGATGGCCCGGAAAGCGGGTCGTCCAGATGTCGAGCTTGCTCCAGCCGGCTTGATCCGGGGCCGCAGGCAGGCTCCAGGGTGATGCACGTCCGTCGATTCCCCACCAGGCGAAGATCAGGCCGACGTATTCCGTCGTCTCGAAGACCCGCAGCCTGGCGGCCTTCGGCGCGGGCGCGAACGGGGTGGCGACGCACTGACCGCCGGCGTCGTACTCGAAACCATGGAACGGGCAGACGAGCCGGCCATCGCAGACACGTCCCCCCGCTTCGGGCCCCAGGTCCGCGCCGAGGTGCGGGCAATGGGACTCGGCCACGCAGATGCGCCCGTCGTCGTCGCACCAGATGATGATGCTCTCGCCCATCCAGGTCTTCCCGATGAGCTTCGCCTTCTCCACGGCCCGTCGGCTCGCGAGAAAGTACCAGCCCTCGGGGAACGGGGGTGGAGACGCGGTGTCGGCGGGCTCAGTGCGCCGGATTGACATCGTTGGCATGCCTCACGGAGAATACCGGCTCTCGGGAGATCGGCGGACACCGCTAGGTTCTCCACCACGGCCATCCAGTGCCATGGAGGGTCGTCGAGCCACCCATCGTCGATCCAGGAGGCCCCTCGAGGTGACAGTTGCAGAGGATCCGGGTGGGGCCCCGGAGTTGGGACTGAGACGGGCGGCGACCGTTGGAGCCGTTCCTCGAGCCCGCGCCGCCGGGGCTACACGTCGGGTGGCTCAACGCATCCCGCACTCCGGCGTGCGAACAGGCCGTTGATGGCCTTCGGCAGGCTCACCGGTTCCCTGCGCGCCGCGTATCGGGGCCGGGACATTCCGGCAATTGTGTCCGACGTCGAGAACTGGATCGAGAGGTCCAACGCCGGCCACGCTGATTCGCCGGCATACGATCACACCGCAACAGTCAATGACTACTACGACCTCTGCAACGGGTTCATGGAATTCGGCTGGAGTGAATCCCTGCAGTTTGCGCCCTTGGGGCCGGACGAGACGTTGGCGCAGGCCATTATTCGCCAACAGCGGCTGATGATCAGCAAGCTGAGGCTGCGGGAGGGGATGCAGGTTGTGGATGTGGGGTGCGGATTCGGCGCACTGATGCGCCGTGTCGCACAGGAGGCCGGCGTCAGCGTGGTCGGCATCAACAACAACGAAGACCAACTCGAGCAGGTGAGACTCCGCAATCGCGAAGCCGGCCTCGATGGGATGGTCGACTGCCTCAAGTCCAACATCATGGATATGAGCAGCATCGAGGCCGCTTCATTCGACAGGGGTTACGCGATCGAGTCGACGTGCTATGCCCCCGACAAGGTGGAGGCATTCGCAGAGATCTTCCGCCTCCTGAAGCCAGGAGCGTTGTTCTGGGGTCAGGAAATGTGCCTCACCGACGACTTCGATCCGACCTCCGGGGAACACCAGTCGATCAAACAGGAAATCATGCGGTACATCGTGTTGAAGGAGGTCCCCACCTTCGCGGAGGTCGATCGGGCGCTCGAGTCGGCCGGGTTCGAGGTTCTCGAGGCCACTGACCGCAACGTCGGAGACGGTCCGACGGTACCTTGGTACAGGCCTATGGAAGGCCGCTACGGGAGTTGGCGGCGCGCACTCGTCCGCGTCCCGGCGGGACGCAGGGTTGCCCAGGAGGCGACCAGGTTGGCGGAGGTCCTGCGAATCCTGCCGCGCGGTTCGGCCAGAGTCGTCGGCCTCATGAATCGAACGGCCGAGGCCTATGTCAGCGGGGGGAGGGCAGGGATCTTCACGCCCTTGTACTGCTTCCTGGCCCGGAAGCCTGCCTAGGTTCCCGAACGCACGACGTCGCTGCCGCCGGCGCCGATCCGCGACGGCACGAGCATTCGAGAGGCCGCTGGGAGTCACGGGCGGAACAGCCTGCGCCGTCGCCCCGGGTCGGATCCCGTAGCGTGGCGTCGTGTTCGTGCGGCCCATCTGCATTGCTCTGGTGGGGTTCGTGTCCCTGGCCGCAGCGTGTTCGGGCGACAACACGGTCGCCCCGCCGCCGGTGAGGGCGGATTCCGGAGTCGCCGACCCTCAGCCCGCCGGCGGCGGCGTGCCCGATCGCGTTCCCGCCGATCCGCCACCCCCCTCCTCCGGCGAGTCCGATCATGGAGTCGGGTCCGATGGCGCCGACAGCGCCGAGCACGTCGACTCCCCTGCGCCGCCGGCCGTCGACGGTGAACCGGATTCCGAGGTCGTCGAACTGCAGCACGCCGAAGGCGTCGCGGCCGATCAGGGTGTCGTGGAGGAGCAGCCGCCCGTGGACCCGGCGCCGGAACCCGAGGTTGCGCCGCTGCACCCCGCCGAGCGCAGCGCGCTGCGGAACTTCCGCGGCTACGAGTTCCCGCCCGCTCCCGATGTGCCGGTCGGCCCGCTCGACCAGACCACCGTCGACCACCTCGAAGCGTTGTGGTCGTCTCTGACGGTCGAGGTGGCTCCCACGGCGGTCGGCCGGCTGGGAGGGTCGGGAGATCCGCGACTGGGATGGATCCTCTCCGACCTGCTCCGGTTCTTCCACTACGGCGAGGTCCACGAGGCGGCGGTTGCAGTCTTCGAGACGTTGACGGGCGTGAGCCTGGCCGACGACCCTGTTGCCGAACGGAGCCCGTGGCAATCGGTCACCGATCACCTGTTCGCCTGGGACCTGCCCGCCTTCGACGGCTACGTCGACTACAAGGAGCGGCTGTTCGCGCTGGTGGAGCCGGGTTGGCAGCCGTTCTTCGACGACCGTGACTCCAACATCGACTGGCGGTTCGTGAGTTGGGGCGGGGTGCGGATCGACGACCGCCCCCTCGGTGACCCGCAGCGGTGTGTCCGGGGCTGCATCCCGGCCCGCGACGACCCTCCGGTCACCGACGCCGCCGGAGGCTCGTGGTATCCCGACGACGCCATCGTGTTCGCCGTCGTGATCGGTGGCGAGGCGCGGGCGTACCCCAAGAACTTCATGGAAGTCCACGAGATGGTCAACGACACGCTCGGGGGACGCAGGATCGGCTTCCCGTACTGCACGCTGTGCGGCTCAGCGCAGGCCTACTTCACCGACGACGTACCCGCCGGCGTCGAGACACCCGTGCTGCGGACCTCGGGGCTGCTCTCGCGGTCCAACAAGGTCATGTACGACCTCGTCACCAAGTCGGTGTTCGACACCTTCACCGGCGAGGCCGTCTCCGGCCCGCTCCGCCGCAAGGGGGTCGTCCTGAACCAGGCCACCGTCGTGACCACCACCTGGGGACAGTGGAAGGCCGCCCATCCCGAGACCACGATCGTCGCCCGCGACGGGGGGATCGGCCAGCACTACCCGCTGGACCCGCTGGGCGGCCGGGACGACGACGGCCCCATCTTCCCGATCGGAGATGTCGACGAACGCCTCGGCGTTCAGGACCAGGTGTTCGGCGTGGTCCTCGAGGACGGCACTCCCATCGCCTTCGGTGTGGACGCCGCGGCGGCTGTCCTCGCGTCCGGCGGGACCGTGGAACTCGGCGGCGTCAGCTTGCGACTCGACGGGGGCGGGGTGCGCGCCACCGACGCCACCGGCGCCGAGATCGAAGGTCATCAGGCGTTCTGGTTCGCGTGGAGCCAGTTCATGCCCGACACGCTGCTCTGGGAGCCCTGAGCCGGCCACATCCAATCCCTGCCGTGACCGGCCGTTGGGGAGCGCTGCGTCCAGGTGCTGATTCAGCAAGCTAGAGGTAATCTTGCGATAATCGCAACATCTACGATTAGACTTGAATCAGTTACGGGCAGCACACCAAGGGGCAATCATGCAAGAGGAGACGGTCGGTTCGCGAATCTGTTCGGCCCGCCGGGCAGCAGGCCTGTCGCAGCGCGGTTTGGCGGCGCGAATTGCCGCTGCCGACCGCGTCGACGGCTTGAGCCCGAGCGCCCTCAGTCGGATCGAATCGGGCCAGCGGCGGGTGGCCAGCCACGAACTCGCGGAACTCGCCGACGTGCTTGGCGCCACCGTTGACGATCTGCTCGGGACCAGGCAACGGTCTGCGGCGCTCGTGTTGGCGACTCGGGTCACGCAGGCGTCGCCGGCGGACTACCGGATGGTCGCCGAACGCGCGCGGCAGATCCTGGAGGCGGACGACCTACTGAGCCGGGTCGTGCCGGCTGGAGCGCCGCTGTCGATGTCCTCCGTACCGCACGAGGACGTGCCGGTCACGAAGGAAGGCGGGCGAGAGTTGGCGAAGCGGGCACGCGAGGCACTGGGGTTGGGCCACGGACCGATCGGTGATCTGACGGCGATCATCGAGGAGCACCTCGGCGCGCACGTCCTCGTCGAACCGCTTCCCCAAGGGGTGCACGGGTTCTGCGCCGTGTGTCCCTCCGCGGGTGCGCTGCCCGCGGCAGCGGTGATCATTGTCAACGGGGACGACGTCTTGGGCCGCCAACGCTTCACCCTGGCGCACGAGCTGTGCCACCTTCTCGCCGGCGACCCGGTCGATGTCGAGGTCCTGTCGAACCAGACGGAGAAGAGTCCCGCGGAACATCGTGCCGACGCGTTCGCGGTCGCATTCCTGGCGCCCGAAGAGGGCGTCCGGCGAGCCGTCGGGCCCCAGCAGTTCGACGAGGCTTTGGTTCGACGCATGAGCCGTCTCTTCGGAATGAGTCACCAGGCGATGACCCGGCGCCTCGGGGAGGTCGGGCTGGTCCGATTCCTGAGCAAGGACCACGCTCTCGACGTTGCCCTCCGCGCCTCGCTACTCGCAGAGAATGGCGAGGAGACCGTACGGCGGCGGGCGCCCGTGCGGCTCTTGGAGCGGGCGCTCCGCGCCTACGACGAAGGTCGGATCGGGATCGGTCTCATCGCCGACATCCTCGGCGATGACGACACCGTTGTCCTCGCCGAGCGCCTTCAGGCCGCCGGGCACGGGCCTCCCGAAC
>MKWU01002090.1_pt1 | contig 31419 bp, 18 predicted proteins | sample 809101 | NCBI WGS metagenome assembly MKWU01 (sample SAMN05860141, study PRJNA318959) | sponge metagenome | host: Aplysina aerophoba | place: Slovenia: Piran, Adriatic Sea, Gulf of Piran | collected 2013-05-07
CGGCCGCCGGCGTCGCCGGCCTCATCAAGACCGTGCTGGCAATGAGAAAGGGGGTCATTCCGCGACATCTCAACTTCAGGAATCCGAATCCCCGCATCGACTGGGATCGCCTTCCCGTGCGTGTGACCGGCGCGACGACGGACTGGCCCTTACAGCCGAATCGGCCTTCGCGGGCCGGCGTGAGCGCCTTTGGCTGGTCCGGCACGAACGCCCACCTCCTCGTGGAGGGGTACGGACGGCCAGACTCCGAAGCCGTCTTCCCCGTGGGCCGGGCCCTCCCCATAGCGTCGCATACGGGATCTACGGAAGAAGGCTCCACGGAAAAACCCGGCATCCGAGACACCCGTTTTCTGCCGCTGTCGGGCAGGTCGCCCGGGGCCCTTCGCGACGCTGCGGCCCGCTACCGGTCGTGGCTCGACGAGCAACGGGAAGCATTGCCGCCCGAGGCGACCGCCACCGATCCGCACCTCTCGGATGCGGTCTGGACGGCTGCGGTGGGCCGGAATCACTTCGCCCATCGAGCCGGTGTCGTCTTCGGGGATGTCGCCGAACTGCGGAAGAAGCTGGCGTTCCTCGTCGACGGAGAGGGCGGAGATGACAGAGAGGGCCGGGAGGCCAATGCGGGGCGACCGGCTGGGGCTGTTGGGGCTGCGAAGGTGGCCTTTGTCTTCACGGGGCAGGCCAGCCAATGGGTGGGCATGGGCAGGAGCCTGTACGAGATGGAGCCCGTCTTTCGGGCCGTGCTCGACCGCTCTGACCGACTGCTGCGCGAGGAGCGCGGAATCTCATTGCTGGACGTCATGTTCGGGGGCGAAGAAACGGACGGTCTGCTTGATGAGGCGGCCTGGACCCAGCCGGCGATCTACTCGCTGGAATGCGCCCTGACGGCACTTTGGGCGAGCGTCGGCGTGGCGCCGAGTGTGGTCGTGGGTCACAGCCTGGGGGAGATGGCGGCGGCGCAGGCGGCGGGTGTGTTCAGCCTCGAGGAAGGCTTGCGGTTCGCCGCGGCGCGGGGTGCGCTGATGGGCGATACGCGTCGGGATGGTGCAATGGCCGCTGTCTTCGCTCCGGCCTCTCGCGTGGCCTCGGCGGTGGCCGAACAAAACGCCGCTTCGGATGATGTCGAGCTGAGCATGGCGGCCGACAATGGATTGCAGCAGGTCGTGAGCGGCCCGGCGAAGGATCTCGAGGCGGTTCTGGCGCGCTTCGAGTCGGAGGAGGTGAAGGTCGTTCGTTTGCGGCGCAGCCCCGCGTACCACAGCGCGCTGATCGAGCCTGCCCTGGACGATCTGGAGGCCGTCGTCCGCGACACCGTGCCCGCGCCTCCAGCCGCCTCCGTGCCTCTGGTGGGCAATCTGACGGGCCGGTTGCTCGACCCGGACGAGCGGATGGATGCCGCCTACTGGAGACGGCAGGCGCGGGAACCGGTGGCTTTTCGAGGTTGCGTCGAGACACTGGCCGAAATGTGCGTGGATGCGGTCGTGGAGATCGGGCCGCACGCCGTGCTGGGACCGTTGGTCGCCATGAACTGGCCTGAGTCGGCGTCCGGCGGGGCACCGGTCATCCTCGCGAGCCTGAGCCGTCCGCCGCGGAATGCCGCAGAATCGGTGGCGGACACGAGCGGGGGATTCGTGGAGGCCGTGGCCGGAGCCTATGCGGCGGGGCTCGACATCGAGTTTGCCGGCCTCTTCGCGGGCGAGGCCCGCCGCCGCGTCGCTCTGCCGGGCTACCCGTTCCAGCGCGTCCGGCACTGGATCCGGATGTCGAAGCGCAGGGAAACCCTCGGGCATCCGCTTCTCGGCAGCCGGCATGAGTCGCCCCGCGGCGAGGTCATGTTCGAGACGGAGGTGTTCGCGTCGGATCCCGCCTGGTTGCAGGACCACCTGGTATACGAACGAATCGTCGCCCCTGGGGCGCTCTACGGCGCCATGGCGGTGTCGGTGTCCATGGCCGGTCGGGGCGGCCCGGCGACCGTGGCCGACATGCAGTTGCACAATCCGCTGATCTTCGACAGCGGAGACGGCAAGGACCCGCAAGACCGGTCGTATGGCGAAGGCCGCAAACTGCACTTCGTTCTGGATGGACCCGAGGATGCTCCGGCGCGTCGTTTCGAGGTGTTCAGCAAGGGGGAAACCGAAGCGGGGTGGACCCTGCACGCCGACGGCAGGCTCTCTTCCGACGCGTTTGGCGCCGGCGTTGACGAGGCGGTGTCCATCGAGGATGCAGCGCCCGTCGATCTGGACGATCTGAGGGCCGAACTGTCGCGCCGGGATCCGGCGGAGTTCTACCGAATGAGGTGGAGCGGCGACATTCATCTCGGCCCGGCATACCACACGCTCCAGGCGGTCTGGGTACGAGAGGGCGAGGCGCTGGGGGAACTCGTTCTCGGGGAATCGGTGGATGCGAGCGGCATGGAAATGCATCCCCTGCTTCTTGACGGCTGTTTCCAGATCTCGGCCATCGCGCGCCATCTGATGAATGTTGAAAAGGGCGCCGTGTACCTGCCCTTCGGGTGGGAGTACCTGTGGGTGGCGGGGCCACTTCCGGAGCGGATCGTGTGTCATGCCGTCTTGCGGAACGCCTCCGGGAAGGGGGCGGACGCAAAGTCGTCGACCACGCCGCCGCAGGTCGTGACGGGAGACGTTCGGCTCTATTCCACAGACGGCGCGCCTGTCGGCATCCTGAAGGGCTACACCGCCAAGCGGGCAACCCGAAGCGCGCTTCTTTCAGCCAGGGAAGGGATCGAGGATCTGCTGTACGAGGTGGCCTGGCGGGATCAGCCGCTGTACGCGGGCGCGCGTTCCGCGGATTTCCTGACTGATCCCGACACAATCGCGAGCCGGTCGCCGACGTTCGTCGAGTTTCTTGCCGGCGAAGGTGTGGAAGTGCCGGACAGGGTCGCGCTCCTGAGAGACCAGGAGACGTTGTCCCAGGCCTATGCCCTCGCGGCCCTGGAAGCATTGGGGTGGGAACGCAGGGTCGGCGAGGCGGTCCGGCCGGAAGACCTTCGCCGCCAACTCGGGGTGACGGACGATCATCGGCGCCTGTTCGCGCGGATCCTGCGTCTGCTGTGCGATGCGGGGGTCCTGATCCGGTCGGGCGAGGGTTTCACGGTCGCATTGGCGGTCGGCGACCCGCTCCCGGGCGGCCCCGACAAATCCCTCTCGGATCCCGAACGGCTGGCCGGGCGGCTAATGGACAGACACGCGCACGGCGTCAACGAACTCGGCCTTCTCCGCCGCTGCGGTTCGTCGCTCGCAGAAGTGTTGCAGGGACGCGTGGACCCGCTCGGTTTGCTCTTCAGCGACGAGGGACCCAGTGCGGCGAGCCTCTACCTGACGGCCCCCGCGTCACAAGCGGCGAACCGAATGCTCGCGGGGGTGGTGGCCGCGGCCGTGTCCGGTCTTCCCGAGGAGCGTCGTCTGCGGGTGCTGGAAGTGGGCGCTGGTACTGGATCGGCGACCGAGGGGATCCTGCCGTGCCTGCCCCCCGGTCGGTTCGACTACGTCTTCACGGATATCTCGGCGGGGTTCTTTGCGCAGGCCGAGGCACGCTTCGCAGCTACCGGCGCATCCATCGAGTACCGATCCCTGGACATCGAAGCGGAACCGACGGCCCAGGGCTTCGACGCGCACGCCTACGACCTCGTGATCGCCGCGAACGTGCTGCACGCGACCCGGGATCTCGGCCAGACGCTTGCGCACTGTCGCGGTCTCCTGGCCCCGTCGGGGCAGTTGGTGGCTCTGGAAGGGATGCGGCGCCGGGCCTGGCAGGATCTCACCTTCGGGCTCCTGGACGGGTGGTGGCGGTTTGCGGACGAGTACAGGCCCAATCACGCCCTCGCGACACCGGCCGTATGGCGCCAGGCCCTGACCGACGCCGGCTTCTCGGAGATCGAGTTCCCGGGTACCGAGGATCCGGAAACCGCGAATCCGGAATCCGATCGGATTCTCGGTTCGAGCGTCGTCCTCGCACGGGGGCCGACCCATGTTGCTCCGGCGCCCGGCACCTGGGTCATCGCCGCGGATGGGACCGGCGTGGCGGCGGAGTTGGCTACCGACCTCGCTCGCCGCAACCAAATGGTTCAACTGGCCTGTGGGAAAGGCGGTTCCGGCGGCCATTTGGCCGAAGTCCCCGGCGTTGCCGTGGCCGCGCTCGAACCGACCGACCGGAAGGCCTGGCGATCCCTGCTGGAGGGGATGCCCGAGGATCCGCCGCTCAGGGGAGTCGTGCACCTCATGGCTCTCGATGGACACGGCACTTCGGCGACCACTGCGGAAGTGGCGGAGGACGTGACCCGCGCCGCTGCCACCGCTCTGGCGTTGGCGCAGGGCATGATCGACACCGGCATCTCTCCGACCGAGGGTATCTGGTTCATAACGCGGGGGGCGCAAGTTCTGGAGCAGGATTTCTTCCGCAGGGAGTCTGGAGAACTCGCCGGTGCGACCCTGTGGGGACTCGGCAAGGTCGTTTCGACCGAGGCGACCCACCTGCGGCCGCGGCTGATCGACCTGGATCCCGCGTATCGTGAGACCGGGACCTCGGCCCTGGTCCGCGAACTTCTGTTTGCCGACCCCGAAACGCACCTTGCCTACAGGAAAGGCCGTCGTCGCGCCGCCCGTCTGGTTCGAAGCGCAGCCGACGACACGCGGCTGGCGCTGCCCGAGGATGCGGACTGGATGATCGGCACCGACGAGCCCGGTGACGACATGACGTCGCTCCGGGTCAGGCCGCGGCCAGGATCCACACTCGGACCCGGCGAGGTCCGTCTGGCGGTAGAGGCGATGGGGCTCAACTTCGTCGACGCACTGGCCGGCATCGGCGCGGCGCCGCCCCCGGGGGAGGTCGGTCGCGAGATGGTCGGCCGCGTGCTGGAAGTCGCCGGGGATGTCGAGGGCTATTCGGTTGGCGACCGGGTGGTCGGGATGGGATTCGGATCGTGCACTCCGGTGATGGTCGCCAGGGCCGCCCTGTTGGCGCCGGCTCCCGCCGGGTTCTCCGTTCCCGCTCTCGCGACCCTGCCAGTCTGCTACGTGACGGCCGAGCTCGCCTTCGAAATCGCCGCCCTGGGGGCTGGCGAACGCGTCCTGATCCATGCCGGGGCCGGAGGTGTCGGCCTTGCGGCGATTCAACTCGCTCTCGCCGCCGGCGCCCGGATCTTTACAACCGCCAGTACTTCAAAGCATGCCTTCCTCCACTCCCTGGGCGTCGAACACGTCTTCGACAGCCGGAAGACCCTGTTCGGGGAGCAGATCCTGAAGGCGACGAACGGCGAGGGCGTCGATGTGGTGCTGAACAGCCTCACCGGCAAAGGATTCATCGAGGCGAGTCTGTCCTGCCTGGGCTCCGGGGGCCGCTTCGTCGAGATCGGAAAGCGGGGAATCTGGAGCGAAGAAGAGATGTCGGCATCGCGTCCCGACATCGCGTACTCCATCCTCGATGTGGACGGCCTGAAGCGCAACGATCCGGCCCGTCCGGGCGCTTCCCTGGCCCGGGTGACGGCCCGCTTCGCGGCTGGCGAGTTGCCGCCCCTGCCTCGCACGGTTTGGCCTCTCGCCGAAGTTCGCGCGGCTGCCGACACCATGTTGAATGCGCGTCACATCGGTAAGAACGTGTTGAGAATGCCACCATTGGCCGGGGGCGGTCTGAGGTCGGACCGCAGCTATCTCGTTACCGGCGGTCTGGGCGGAATCGGTTGCGCGGTCGCCCGCTGGCTCGCGGAGAACGGTGCCGGCGTCATCGTCCTGAATGGACGCCGGGGTCCCGAACCCGAGGCCGAAGAGGTGATTCGCGAGCTGAGGGAGAGCGACGCCGACGTGCGGGTGGAGATCGCGGATGTGACCGATCTCGCCGCCGTGGACGCAATGCTCGCCCGAATCGAAGAGGGTCCGCTGCCGCTGGGAGGCGTCATCCATAGTGTGGGCGTCCTCTCGGACGGCGTCATCGAGAACCAGTCCTGGGACCGGTTCGAACAGGTGCTTTGGCCCAAGGTGCTGGGGGCGTGGCATCTTCATCGCGCCACCACGGAGCTTGACCTGGATTTCTTCGTCCTGTTCTCGAGCGTGACCGGCGTCATCGGCAACCCCGGGCAGTCGAATCACGCCGCAGCGAACGCCTTCCTCGACCAGCTCGCCGCCCACCGACGCACCCTGGGTCTCCCCGGCCAGTCCATCGCCTGGGGTGCATGGTCGGGGATCGGCGAAGCGGAGGAGCAGAGGCGGAGGATTGAGAAACAGTTGGCCCACACCGGCGCGGGGTGGATCACGCAGCGGCAGGGAATCAAGGCCTTCGACCGGCTGGTCCGCCACGACGTGACCGCACCTGTGGTCACCATGGTGGACTGGTCGGTCGTCGACGGGGAACACGAATCCCGGAGCCCCTTCTTCGAAGAGCTGATGGTCTCGATGAAGTCCCGGCCAGAAGAGGATGAAGACCCGGCCCCTCAGGAGGGATTGATGTCCCGGCTGCGGGAAGCTCCCGCGAAAGAAAAGCGGAGTCTCCTGGCGGCTTTCGTCCAGGCGGAGCTGAAGGCCGTGCTCAGACTGCCGACATCGCCCCCGGTCGGGGCCAGCTTCTTCGAACTGGGCATGGACTCGCTGATGGCCGTGGAGTTGCGGAACCGGCTGAACCGCGCGTTTTCGGGAGAATACACCGCTTCGAACACCGTCGTGTTCGATTACCCGAGCGCCGCTGGTCTCGCCGAACACCTTTCGAAGGAACTGGGCGCGGCGACCGGAGCAAAGACCGTGGCCAAACCCCTGCCAAGCGACCCAACCCTGCCCGTCGCGCCGTCGGTCGGCGGCCAGGTCCGTCCCGACGATGACGACATCGCGATCGTCGGCATGGCCTGCCGCTTCCCGGGGGCGCCGGACATCGATGCCTTCTGGGGCCAACTTGCGGAGGGCGCAGACGCGGTCACGGAGGGCCGGCCGGGACCGGGATCCTGGAAGGGCGTAATCGGAGACCCCGACGCCGAGGATCCGCAGCACCGTCTGGGAGCGTTTGTCGAGGGCATCGACCTGTTCGACGCGAGGTTCTTCAAGATCGCACCCATCGAGGCGCGGACGATGGATCCTGTGCAACGGATGATCCTGGAGACCAGCTGGCAGGCCATCGAGGACGCCGGCATCGACCCCGGACGGCTGAAGGGAAGCCGCACGGGCGTGTATGCCGGGCTTGGCGGCAGCGAATACCGCGATGTGCTCGCGTCGTGGGGTCGGCGATACAGCTACGGAGGCACCAATGAGGCCATGGCCGTGGGACGGGTTGCCTTCGCTTACGGTCTGGAGGGACCGGCCATGCCGATGGATCTGGCCTGTTCCTCGTCGCTGGCCGCGGTGCACCAGGGGGTCGTGGGGCTGCAGCGGGGCGAAGTGGACATGGTGCTCGCGGGCGGCGTCAACACTATCCTGTCTCCCCGATTGGCGGACTTCATGGCGGATTTGGGGGTGTTGTCCACAACGGGCCGCTGCAGCGCCTACGACGCGGCCGCCGACGGGTTCGTCCGGGGCGAGGGGTGCGGCATGATCGTCCTCAAGCGGCTGGCCGACGCCCGGAGAGATGGCGATCGCATCTGGGCCGTCGTCCACGGCTCGGCGGTGAACCAGAGCGGGACGAGCGCGGAGTTGACGGCGCCCAACGGACCTGCCCTGGAACGGGTCATGGAGGAAGCGATTGCGCGGGCTGCCGTCGCGCCCTGCGAGATCGATTATCTGGAGGCCTCGGGTGTCGGCAGCGAGTTCGCCGACCCCATCGAGGTGAACGCCGCAGCCGCCGTCTACGGTCGTGGCCGCGACGCGAACCGTCCTCTTCTCATGGGTTCCGTCAAGACGAATATCGGCCATCTGGAGTGGGCCGCGGGGATTGCGAGCCTGATCAAGACCGTGTTGGCGATGCAGCGCGGCGTCATCCCCGGGAACCTCCATTTCCGCGACCCGACTCCGCTCCTCGACTGGGACCGCCTTCCGGTGCGCGTCGCCAGTGGCGCAACGGCGTGGCCGGCCAACTCCCACAAAACGCCTCTTGCTGCTGTGAACACCTTCGGGCTCTCCGGTGCGAATGCGCACGTTGTCGTGGGCGGATACCGGGGTTCGGGCGGCGGCGAGGGTGCTGGCATGGGGGCCGTCAAGGGCGCGGTCTGGCCCGCAGGTCCCCGTCGGTACGTTGCGGTTGCCGAGCCGGAAGCCGATGGGTTCCGTGGATCCACTCCCGGCGAAGGATGTGGGGAACGTGCGACCCGCCTCCTCGCCCTTTCGGCCAAGTCGCCCGAAGCCCTGCGGGAGCTGGCCCGGCGCTACCTGGGATTCCTCGGGGACGGGGCTGGCGAACGAGACCGCTCGAATCTGGCCGATGTGGCATGGACCGCGGGCGTTGGCAGAGGTCACTTCCGCTACCGCGCCGGGCTGGTCTTCGACGATCTCACCCAACTCCGGGAAGCGCTCGAGGACGTGTCCGCCGGAAGACGAGGATCCGGAGATGCGAAACCGTTGGAAGCGTCCCGGACGGCTTTTGTGTATGGCGGATGGAGTGACCGCTGGCCGGATCCGGGCCGGGTCCTGTACGAGACGGAGCCGGTCGTGCACGGGGTTCTGAACTCCTGCGATGAGGCGTTGCGGCGAGAACGCGGCTTATCGCTGGTGGATGCGCTGTTCGGGAGCGGCGGAAAGGTGGGGGGGGGAGGTCCCGACGACGGTGTCTTGACCGGGGCGTTGGTTTACGCGCTCCAGTGCGGGCTCACGGCGCTGTGGCGAAGCGTAGGGATACGGCCCGGCCCGGTCATCGGATGGGGTGCCGGAGAGTTTGCGGCGGCGCATGCGGCAGGTGTGTTCGATCTGGTGGACGGACTGCGACTCGCCGTGACGCAGGGCGAAGAGACGCTCCCGCGAGGTCTCGCGCTTGCCGCGCCCGACGTGAGCCTGGTGAGTGGCGCAACGGGGCGGGTGGCAAGACCCGAAGCCGTGCTTGACGAGACGTATTGGCAACGACCTGGGCGTGAGCCGTTGGACCTCGACCGATGTCTGGCAACACTGGCGGAGATGGAAGTGCCGGTCCTGGTGGAGGTCGGTCCGGAGGCTTTGCCGGAGCCGATCGTCGCCCGGACTCCGGATTCGGACTCTGGTGGGGGACGCGACGCGCCCGTCGTGCTGTCCAGTCCGAGTGGCGCGGGACCCGGCGCCAGCTTTGCGGCCACTGTCGCAACAGCGTACGAGGCCGGGTTGGCGATCTCCTTCAAGGGGCTGTTCGCCGGGGAGGAGCGGTCGCGTGTGTCGCTGCCGGGCTATCCGTTCCAACGCCGCCGCTACTGGCTACTGGAGGATGTCGTATGAGCGTCGGCCAAGTGGACGAATCAACCGGCCCGCGCGATCAGCCGGAAGAACGGTCCCCGGCGCAGCTCGCCACAAGGGTTGTTGTCTCGGCATTTGATAACGCCCGAACACGCTTCGACTACATCCCACCTACAGCCTGCTATCCCACAGCGGCTCGTCGACCCCCCGTTCCTTGTTTTCATATCGTGACATGACGAAGAGCAGGTCGGACAGCCGGTTCAGGTAGGCCAGCACGAATCCGCCGATTGCCTCGTCGCGGGACAGGGCCGATACTTCGCGTTCCGCTCGCCGGCAGACGGTACGCGCCAAGTGGAGGAACGCGGCCCCCGGAGATCCGCCGGGCAGGATGAAGTTCTCCAGCGGTCCGACGACGGGATTCAGTTCGTCGATGATCGCTTCGAGGTTTTCGACGTGCCGGGCTTTGATCAGCGGGATCTGGTACTTTACCTTGTCCTCCTCGGTGAAGCACAGGTCTGATCCGAGGTGAAAGAGCTCGTTCTGGATGACGGGCAGCACTTCTGCCAGGCGCGGAGCCAGTCCGTGGGCGAGCGCGATGCCGATGACGGAATTGAGTTCGTCCACGGTCCCGTAGCTCGCCACCCGGGGTGAATCCTTGGGTACGCGCTGACGGCTGCCGAGCGCGGTAGTCCCGTCGTCGCCTTTGCGGGTGTATATCTTCGTCAACCTGGGCATGAGACCTCCCTGATTCAGATGCGGCGTTTTTTTTGATCGTCGCGCCGCCGCCGGATTTGTCCAGTGCCGCCGATTCAGACCCGGCGTTGCCGGTGCAGCAGGTACAGGAAGAAGGGTGCGCCGAGCACCGTCGTCAGTATCCCGATGGGCAATTCGGCCGGCGCCATGGCCGTGCGGGCGGCCAGGTCGGCCAGGACCAGCAACAGTGCGCCTGCCAGCGCGGCCATGGGCGTCAGGATGCGGTAGTCGGGTCCCACGATCAGCCGGACCATGTGCGGCGCCAGGAGCCCGACGAAACCGATGATGCCACTCACCGAAACCGCGGCCGCGGCGAGGCCGGCGGCCGCCGCCAGAAGGACCAGTTTGACCCGTTCGACGTGCACGCCCAGTTGGGACGCCTGCTCATCTCCCAGCAGCAGTACATTTAGTTCCCGCGCGTACACGAGGACGATGGTCAGCCCCACCGCCGCGTAGGGCAATAGCATCCATACGTGGTCCCACCTCCGCGCGGATAGGCTGCCCATGAGCCAGAAGAGCATCTGGCGCTGGTTCTCACCGCCCATCACGAGCATGTAGGACGTGAAGGAGGTCGCCATGGCGCCAATGGCAATGCCCGTGAGGAGCAGGGTGGTCGACGCCACGCGGCCACCACGGCGCGAGAAAGCGTATACCGCCATGGTTACGGCGAGGGCACACAGGAAAGCCAGGACGGATACCGCGTTCAGCCCGAACATCCAGAATTCCAGGTCCAGGGCGACCGCGGTCGTGGCGCCGAGCGCGGCGCCGGCCGATATGCCCATGATGTAGGGATCGGCCATGGGGTTCTGGAAGAAGCCCTGCATCACCCCGCCCGAACTGGCCAGGGCCGCCCCGACCAGCACGGCGAGGAGCGTTCTCGGCAGCCGGATCTCCCACACGATCGTATTGGTCGCGGAACTTGCCGTCTCGAGCGCGCCACCCGGCCACAGGTTATCCGCCAGTACCTGCAACACGGTTCCGGCCGGGATATACACCGCGCCTACACCCATGGAAAGCACACAGGCGGCGAAGAGGATCGCGGCGGTCAATACGAGGACAATGGTTCTGTTCATCGCCACTCCAGTCCGTCAGTCGCCCGGTTTCAGGATGATCTGGGGCGAACCCGAATAGGGGCTCTTTATGACGGTCACGTCGGTCTCGAAGACCGCTTTGATGTGTCCGTGGGTGAGGATGTCCTCCGGCGGCCCTTCGGCGTAGGTGCGTCCGTCTTTCAACATGAGGAGCCGGTGGCAGTATTCCGAAGACAGGTTCAGGTCGTGGGACACGCACAGGACCGCGAGTCCGTCGCTGGCGCATACGTGGCGCAGCAGATCGAAAACCTCGACCTGGTGGTTCAGGTCAAGGAAGGAAGTCGGTTCGTCCAGCAGCAGGATCGAAGGCTGTTGTGCCAGCGCCCGGGCGATGATAACCCTTTGTCTTTCCCCGCCGGACAGTTCGTGGATAGGCCGGTCCCGGAACAGGAAGCAGTCGGTCCGGCGCATGGCTTCGAGGGCGATTTCCCGGTCTTCCGGACCTTCTTTCCGGAAGCGCTTCAGGTGCGGCGTCCTCCCCATCATGACGAGTTCGAGCGACGAGAAGGCAAAAGTCGCGGGCGTCAGCTGGGGGATCACGGCGATCTGCCGGGCGATTTCGCGGACGGTGTAATGATGAAGCGGCCTGCCATACAGCTCGATTTGTCCATGGCTCAGCGGCAGTATGCGCGTGAGCGCCCGGATCAGCGTGCTCTTGCCGGATCCGTTCGGTCCGATCACGCCCAGCATCTCGCCCTGGTGCAGGTCGAAGGTCAGGCCTTCCAGCACCGGGCGGCGATCGTACCCGCAGGACAGGTTCTCGACTTTAATGGCCGTATCCACGCTGAATCATCCCGAGATTTGGCATAAAAAAACCAGCCGCTCCATGATGGAAGGGCTGGGTCGGGACGGCGGGCATGCGCATCCGGGCTCGGCCTCTCTGCTCACGGAGAAGCGTTCGCACAGCTTAGCAGGCAGGTCTCCTGACTGACGGATCGTCCTACTCCTCAAGTCTTCCCGCCGGTCATCTGGCCAAGCCTTACCGGCAGTGACGAGTTTGAGTTTCGTCCCCGAACACAGTGGCGGGACCGTGATGGATTCGCACCATCTTCCCTTTTCAGCGTTTTCGCTAACCGCCACCTGCGGCTGTATTCGATTGTCCTTTCAATTTACAGGATAGTGGAAATACCGCAATGCAAATTCTCCTTCGGACCTCGAGTCGTACGATGTTTGAATACAGGACGGTTTAGGCGTCAGCGCGGTATTGGCCCTCGGATTACTCGATCTGCATCCGGCCCTGAACGGGATCTATCAGGCCTTCGTCATTTACAGCATGGTGGCGCTCAGTGACCTCTGCCGCCATGGCCTGGCCATCGATCGCGCCGGGGACCTCGAAGGCGCCCGACGGGCCGTGTCCATGCTGGTCGGACCGGTCCGGCAGGATGGAATACTGGTTACGGAGACCTGGATCGGCGACGAAGGCGATCCGGAAGGCGGCCAGGACGGCGACCTGCGCCGCATGTGCGTACTGGTCGTGGTGACCTGCCTGCTTGCAGTAGTCTTGGCGATGCTTGCCCTGGCTGCCGTGTCATACGGTCCGTGAGCCGGGTATTCGGATGGGCCAGGTGGACCAGGTTGTGTACGCGCTTTAATGGAATTACAACGTAATGCCGATCAGGAAACCCAGTGAAATGGAGCGGGTGTAAAACATCCGTAGCAGCCAAGTACGCAGCGGCTCGAGAATTGCATTCTGCAGTTCGATGAATGCGATGTACCCACATCGTGATCAGTCCTTTCCAGCGGTGAACCATCACTCCACATTCTGATTGACACGAGCCTGCAATTGTGTTTTAGTTTCACTTATTGTATCTTCGATTCTAGTGCATCGGGATTATGCATGAATTTCTCAAACATACTGATACAGTGAGAGTTAGATTAGAGGATATGTTATTTTAAATACAAGCCGCATGGATTTGTTGGCAAAGATGGTAGTGAGTCCAAAGGTGGGACAATGTTTGAAAAAGAACTGATCACAGAAAGCGAAGTTATCACGGAGACTCTCGTAGATCTTTTCGAGCAGGCATTCTACAAGACTTCGGTGGATAGCGACGGAGATATCTTGGTCAATGTTGACGATTATAAAGTTTTTGTCATTTTGGACAAAGATCGCAAATTTCTGAAATACATGGCGTTGCACGCTGTGAAAGAGAGTGCGTCACCGGAATCTAAGCTTGCTCTCGTTAACAGACTGAACGACGAATACATTTTTTGTCGGTTCTCAATACATGGTCAGAACTCGGATCAGTTGATTGCGGATTATTTTTTGTCTTTCGAAAAGGAGGTAACCGGCTATCAAATTATAAGATCGCTTCGCTTGTTTGCACGGTTAGTTCCTGACTCGATAAATGATTGTGATAAGGACGATTTGATTGGATGATATTAGAGCCTTGTTCTCGGCAGTCCGACCAGAAAGACGCATTGCAGGTTGATGTTGGCGATTTTGGAGTTGTGTGGCAAATCGGTCTTTGCAGTAGCACAATCATCGCGCGACGGTCAAAGACGTCTTGGATTCTTGCAACGGCCTACCCGATATAGTATTGAACCACTTCATTGAACGAAACGGGGTGCCGTGCAGCATGCTGTGGAGTATACAGACGAGTTTCGCGTATGGTGGGACGAACTTCCTGATCGCGAGCAGGAGGACGTGGCCGCCATCGTGGAAATACTTGGGATTAATGGTCCTGTTCTAGGATTTCCATATTCTTCTTCAGTCAAAGCCTCGCGGCACGGAGTTTTGCGAGAACTACGCGTGCAGAGTGCTGGCAGGCCAATAAGGGTTTTCTACGCATTTGATCCGCGACGTTCTGCGATTCTGCTGATCGGAGGAGAGAAGACCGTTGATGACCGATTCTACAAGCGATATGTACCAATAGCTGATAGTCTCTACGACAAGTACCTTGAAGAATTGAGAGAAGAAGGGCTGATTACATGAGCGGGCACCATCCCTTTTCGGAATTGACTAAGAACTTCACGGCGGAACGTCGTCAGCGTATTGATGAGAAGCGGATGAAACTTAATGCCGTAATGAAAATCTATGAGACACGACAATCGGTCTCGACGATTCGGAAGGTGTGGGAGAAGTGGCTACGAAATACAGAGAAGCCTAGTTTCGAGTCTTACCCTTATCGTTTAATACCGATGCAGGGTTCGCGCAAACAGGTGTCACGGGTAATTTCTTATCGCAAGAGGAACATCGAAGTTGGTAATCTCGTAAATCATCCTCATCTATTCACTGTGTTTTCCAAACACTCGAAGCCATCAGATTCCAGCGTAACGGCTACTACCGGTGCGATGTATAATACGAGTTTTGCCTCAGTTGAGTTGAGTCTTATAGATGGCCCTCACCTGACCACCCCATAGAACCGCGCCAGGAATCTGGCCGGTACAAACAGGGAAAAAAGCAGCCGCAGGAGCCAGGTCAGCAGCAGCGTGCGAACCGGTCCGCGGCGTTCCCAGCGCCGCGCGGAAGTCTGCACGGCTTCGTCGATCCAGTCCAGCCCGCCGGCCTTCTTCAGCCGGTCGGCGAACCGGGCGTCTTCAAAGACCGGAATCCCTGGAAATCCGCCCACTGCCTCGAAGGCCTCCCGCGTGGTATAAATCGCCTGATCACCATAGGTAATACCCAGGAAGCGCGAGCGGAAATTGGTTCCCCCCGCGATCAACCGGTATATCCGGCTTGCATGGGCGATGTCGAAACGGAACCTTCCTCCCGCCTTGCCGCGTCCGTAGATAGATTCGGTCACGAGCTCCCGCCAACGGTTCGGAAGCCGGGTGTCCGCGTGAAGGAAAAGCAGCACGTCTCCGGACGAGGTCGCGGCGCCCGCGTTCATCTGGACCGCACGGCCCGGTTTGCCCAGCTCGATTAATCCAACCTCGGAACGTGACCGGACGATTCCCGCCGTACCGTCGCCGCTTCCGCCGTCCACGACGATGATCTCTACTGCGTCCGGACCGTCCGGACTGTCTTGACTACCCCACTCCGCAGATTCTGTCGAGCCGTCTCGCCCCTCCGGTCCGCCCTGTCCGCTCTGTCCGCCCGATCCGCCCACCGCGCCTCGCAGGCCCTGTCCGCTCTGACCGCCCGATTCGCCCGATTCGCCCAGAGCGCCCAGTCCGCCCGGTCCGCTCAGGGCGTCCGATCCACCGGATCCGCGATCGAACTGGTCCAGACAGTCTTCGATCGTCGTGGCTTCGTTGAGCGTGGGGATAATGACGCTGAATCGGAGGGGCTTGGCCAATCGTGGTTTCGCGCGTCCCGAGGTCACGTGATCGGAGGAGGCGTTCCCGCGCCCGGACGTATCGAGCGGCGTCGGAGATGCCGAAGGCGATGCGCGCGGCTTACCCGAGGGTTCGTTCCAATGCCCGGATGAAGGCTTCATTTTCTTCCCTCGAACCCGTCGAAACGCGGATGTGGTTTGGAGACGCCCACTGGCCGGCGCCCGCGCGGACCATGACCCGCCTGGACCATAACGTACGCACGATGCGCTGCGTCTCCCGCCCGAAGTCGGTCCAGAGAAAGCACCCGTGGCTGGGCACGACCCGGGCGCCCAGTCGCTCCAACTCCGCCGTGAGGTAATCGTTGCCTGCCCATACGGCCTGCAGGGACCGCCTGACGTGTTCCTCGTCACCGAGCGCCGCGGCGGCCGCGTGGACGGACAGGACGTTCCGGCCGAGGAGTCCCATGGAGAAAGGCGCCAGCTGGTAGATCACGTCCCGATGCGCGATGGCATAGCCCACGCGGATGCCGCCGAGTCCGTACACCTTGGAGAACGTCCGGAGCACGATCACGTTTTCCCGTTCCTTGGCGACCTCGATGAAATCCCGGTATTCCGGGTCGCGGACGAAGTGAACGTAGACCTCGTCAATGGCCACGAGGACATGCGGCGGCACCTGGTCGATGAAGTCCAGGATCCGATCATGGGGCAGCAGCGCCCCGGTGGGGTTGTGGGGATTGCAGATGATGACCAGGCCTGTGCGGTCGCCGATCCGCTTCCCCATGTCTTCGAGATCGTGGTTTCCGTCCGGCAACACGGGTGACCGGTGCGCCTGCACCCCGTGGCCGGCGTCGCGGAGTTCGTCGCCGACGCGGGTGACCTGGCCGTAGGAAGGGAAGGCTTCCACGACTTCGCCGTGTTTCATCAGGGCCTGCAGGGCCAGGATCTGGAGCAGTTCGGTCGTTCCCACGCCCAGCATCAGGCCGTGGCGCTCGCCGGTCGCCTTGAAATCGAAGCCCGACGGGCGGGGAATGTCCAGGCCGTGGCGCCGGATGATCGCGTTCTGCAGGGTGGTCGTGTAATCATACCGGTTCATCCAGTCCTGGTGGCGCAGCACGGCTTCTATGGCCGCCGGGGACGCGCCCAGGGGGTTTTCGTTGAAGGCCAGCCGGACGCGGCCCGGTTCGACTCCCACGCCTTTTACATCCGCGGGTTGACGCCCGGAGAGCTGGGCGGCTACCGATTCGGGTGCATGCGGTCCGCCCAGTCCCGCTGCCAGCGCAGCCGCGCATGTCAGTCCGCCCCGGAGGAAGTCTCTCCGAGATACGGGCTCGTCCGCCGGGTATCCGTCCGCCGGGTATCCGGCCGACTGGTATCCGAATGGATGGGCGGATTCGTCAAGTCTGTCTGAGGAAGGCATTGGGCAGATCCATCGGTATGGGTGAATGCGCGGCAACCGTGATCTCAGTAGACAGCGCGTCACAGACTGGCGTCAGCTGCCGGGATTCTGGCCGAGATGATCGAAGACGTCTTCCGATACGCCACCGGGTTTCACGCCGGTTTCCCTTTCCACCCGGTCCACGCCCTTTAACCTGTTGATGCGGACGATCAGGCGTTCCAGCTGGCTGAGATGTTCCACCTCGATGGTGAAATTACCGTCTGCCAGCCCGTCCGTGGAGTCCATCGCAGCGTGGGTGATGTTGATGCCGGCCTCCGTGATCGTCCTGGAAATCTCGCCAAGCAGGCCGGGCCGGTCGTTTCCGTTGATACGCAGGCCGACGACGAAGAACTGGTCCTTCTCCACGTCCCAGTGTACCTCGAGGCGCCGTTCCAGATCGTCCACGATATTCGAGCATTCCTTGTTGTGCACCGTCACGCCCCGGCCGCGGGTGATGAAGCCGATGATGGGATCTCCCGGGACCGGCTGGCAGCACTGGGCGAAACGGATCATCAGATTGTCTATGCCCGTGACCTTGACTCCGCCCCGCGAACGGCGCACCCTGTCCACGAACCGGGTCAGCACCGACGCTTTTGCCGGATCCTTTTCGGCATCGGGCTCTTCGGGAAGCAGCCGCTGGGCGACCTGGGCCGCGGAATATTCGCCCCGGCCGATCGCGGCATAGAGTCGACTCGCGTCAGACAGCCCGAATTCCTTCGCAAGAGCCTCCAGCTCATCGGAAACCTTGCGCTTGACCTTCAGCCGCTTCAGTTCCCGGCCCAGCAGGTCTTCGCCCAGCCTGATGCTCTGTTCCAGCGTGGCCTTCCTGAACCACGACCTGATCTTGGAGGAGGCCTTGGTCGTCTTGACGATATCGAGCCAGTACGAACTCGGGGTCTGGTGCGGGGAAGTGAAAATGGTGACCGTGTCGCCGTTGTTCAACTTCCCGGCCAGCGGCGCGATGTTGCCATTCACCCTCGCTCCGCTGCAATGAAGCCCGATGTCGGTGTGAATGGCGAAGGCGAAGTCCAGCACGCTGGCGCCCTGCGGCAGTTCCTTGAGATCCCCGCGCGGGGTGAATACGAAGATGGCGTCGTCGTAAAGGTCCATGCGCAGGTAATTCATGAATTCCTTCGGATCGGTCATGTCCGTCTGCCAGTCCAGCGCCTGGCTCAGCCAGTCTTCGCGGTTCTGGCCGTCCGTGACCTCGTCCTTCCCTTCCTTGTACAGCCAGTGGGCGGCGATCCCCACTTCCGCGACCCGGTCCATCTCCCGCGTGCGGATCTGGATTTCGGCCGTTTCGCCGTTGGACGCGATGATCGTGGTGTGCAGGGACTGGTACATGTTCATCTTGGGGCGGGAAACGTAGTCTTTGAAGCGGTCGAAAATCGGGGTGTAGAGGGTATGGATGATCCCCAGCGCGTGGTAGCAGTTGGGCAACGTGTCGGTCACGACGCGAAGCGCCAGGAGGTCGTAGATCTCTTCGAAAGGACGGTTGCGGCGCTGCATTTTCGTGTAGATACTGTGGAAATGCTTCGCGCGGCCGTTCACCGTGGCGTCGATACCCGCGTCCTTCAGCGCCTTGACGATAGGCTGCCGGATCTCGTCGATCAGTTTTTCCCGCTCCTCCCGTTTCTGGTCCAGCTTGCGCGCGAGGTCCCGGTATACATCGGGAGACAGGTATTTCAGGCAGAGGTCTTCCAGTTCGGACTTGATCTTGGCCATGCCGAACCGGTGGGCGAGGGGGGCGTAGATCTCCCGGGTTTCGAGGGAGATGCGCTGCTGCTTCTCCTCTGCCAGGAAGGACAGCGTCCGCATGTTGTGAAGCCGGTCCGCGAGCTTGATGAGGATGATCCGTACGTCCTTGGCCATGGAAACGAGCATCTTGCGGAAATACTCGGCCTGCAGTTCCTCCTGGCTGCGGAAGGACAGTCCGGTGATCTTGGTGACGCCGTTTACCAGGACGGCCACTTCCTCGCCGAACTCAGCGGCCAATTGCTCGATGGTAACGTCTTCCACGTCTTCCACGACGTCGTGCAACAGTCCCGCCGCGATGGTCACGGCGTCCAGTTGCAGGCCGATCAGCGTAAGCACCACCTGCGTACAGTGCACCATGAAGGGTTCGCCGGACTTGCGGACCTGGCCGGCGTGATGCAGCATGCTGAAGTGATAGGCCCGTTCGATGAGGTCAAGCTGGATTTCCAGCGCTTCGTCGGATTCGATCTCCGGATGTGAAATGGCGTATTGTTCCAGCAAGACCTGGACCGGAACGATCGCGGAGTTCGAAATGGCGTTTTGAACCGTGGCAGTCATCTGAATGCTCGCCCGGGCGGGCCCGACAGCCCTGTGAAGTCGCTTGACAGGTTCACGAGGCAACCTAAACTACTTCATGCCTTGCCCGTTCACCTGGTAAGCAATGCGAGTGTAACATCGCTTATTTACAATAGGTTACCTTATATCATTATAGATAATGGGCACATAGGAGCGATGTCAAGCCGGTTTTGGCCGGCCGGGGAACAGGAAAGCCGATACATCGTGGATGAAACGGTCGAAGGCGGATCTGTACGCCGGGCTGATTTGGTGGGCGTTCCGGACGTTCCTGATCATGGTGCGGGTCGCGGCCGCGCGCCGGTCATATACAAGAGGCAGCTGATCGCCCGTGGTAAAGGGAAACTCGTGCACGCCCAGGTCCAGTCGCAGCACGGTGGCCGGATGCAGGTTACTTGCCGCCCTTTCGGCCGATATGACCTGGTCGGCGGGGTTGACGACCAGCAGCAACCGGTCTCGCAGGATCTCCATGCGGTCTTTCAGCCCTTCGCCATGAAACAGCACCTCCGCAAGCCAGCGGGCAGGCGCCTCGACCAGCTTCCGGTGCCTGCCATCGACCGTGTCGAGCAGAAGAGACCGTCCCTGAAGGTACGCCGATAGCCGATTCGCGGCCGCGTCATCCATGATAAACAGGCTTCCCGGCCGGATGCCGTCGAGGGGAGCGCCGGAGGCGAAGAGCGCTGCGCGGCCATTGGAAAACCGGCCTCCGGGATCGTCGAGCAACAGGATCAGGGCAAGGTAGCCGCCGGCCGAGTATCCCAGGAAACGCACGCTCGCGCCGGCTCTGCAGCCTTCGTGACCGCCCGCCTGGATCCGGTCCGCCAGGTCCACTGCGTCGAAATAGGACTGCAGTCCACCAAGCACGTAGCGTACGGGCGCCTGGCTCAACCGATCGCTTATGCGGCCATTGAAGGGACTCGCCCGTCCGTTCGCGGCCAGGGCGGCGCGATGGGTGGCGATCCGGGTCTGGTCCTGCAAACTCCATAGATTCGAACGCCTCCCGACGTGGAAGGACAGGGGGAAGAGTATGACGGGAATGCCGAGCCGCAGGGCGAAACTGGCGGCCCAGGGCAGCATCCTGGCGTAACTGCCCTCGTTCAGGCCGTGGAATATGACCAGGACTTCGCCGGCGCCTCCGGCGGGCAAGCCGACCGGCTCCACCATGAGGTAGTTGAATCCGCGGTTCTCGGCGACATCCCGGTCTTCCGGCAGCAACAGGCCGTTCCAGCGGGATTCGAATCGCGGCCGGCGCAACCGGCAGCGTCCGTCGTCCACGGGATCGCCGCCGCCGGTCCGGTAAAGGCGGTTCAACGTATCGGGCTCGTATGCATTCCCGGGCATCGGTCCGTCTCCATGAGGCGCCGCCAACCTGGCAGGCCCGGCGAATCACCGGGCGTACGCGCCGAAATCCAGCAGGTTCGACATGCAAATTCAAGACCACCGCCGCGTGACCCTCCGCTCGATCCTGGTCGGTATCGTCCTGGCCGTTTTCATCAGCCTGTGGATCCCCTACAACGTATGGGTCGTTCGCGGGACGTTCATGGATTTCGAGCATGTCTCCGCGTCCCTGATGGCGCCCTTTCTGTTCTTCGTCATCGTCGTGAACGGATTGCTGCGCAAGTACCGGACGGTTTCCACGTTCAGCACGTCGGAACTGCTCGTCATCCTTTCCTTCGGCATGATCGCGTCCACCGTGCCGTCCCACGCCTTCATGAGCTACTTCATCGGGGTGATCACCACCCCGTACTATTTTGCTTCACCCGAAAATCAATGGGAAGCGGTTTTCTTCCAGTATCTTCCGGCCTGGCTGCTGGTCGATCCCGCCGACGATGCCATCCGCTGGTTCTATGAGGGCCTGCCCGCATACGCCCATCTGCCGTGGCGACCCTGGATCGTACCCCTGTTCTGGTGGGGCACGTTCTTCATCGCCCTGTTCTTCGCGGGATTCTGCCTGGTGGTGATTCTGCGGAAACAGTGGATCGTCCACGAAAGGCTCAGTTTCCCGCTGGCCCAGGTCCTCTTCCGGATCGTTCACGAACCCGAAGGCCGCTCGTTCTTGCCGGCCTTCATGCAGGGGCGGCTCTTCTGGATCGGGTTCTCGCTACCGCTGGCCGTGATCGGCTGGAACATCGTCGATTACTTTACGCCGGTCGGGGTGATTCCCATCGGGCAGCCCTACGCGACGGACCTCGTCATCGGCCACCTGTTCCCCGCCATCAAGATCAAGGTGAACATGTACCTGTTCTGCTTCGCGCTCTTCTCTCCGGTGGACATCCTGTTCAGCATATGGGTCTTTCACCTCTTCGCCATTCTCGAGTCCGGCGGCATGAACGCGGTCGGCCTGCTCGAAACCGGCGCATCGCCGGACGCCGCGGTGCGTCTCCAGGAGATCGGCGCCTTGATCGTCTTCGTCCTCTGGGGCTTCTGGATCGCCCGGCGACACCTGTGGGACGTGGTTCGAAAGGCCCTGGGACGGGCGCCGGACGTGGACGATTCCGAAGAGTTCTTTTCCTACCGGGCGGCCGCCCTGGGCGTGATACTGGGCGTCGTCTACATGGCGGCCTTCCTGCATATGGCCGGTATGAGTCTCGCCATCATGGCGCCCTTCCTGTTTCTGCTCTTCGTCTTTTACGTCGGCGTCTCCCGGATCGTGGCGGAAACCGGCCTGGTCGCCCTCGACCTTCCCATGAACTCCCACGAGTTCCTCATTCGCGGCGTGGGCTCGTCCGGCATCGATCCATCGTCCCTCACGACCTTCGGTCTGACCAATGCCTTCGCCCGGAACTGGAAGACTTTTACCATGGTATCCGTTTCCCACATCACCCGGATGGGGGACCGCGTCTGGAACGACAAAAAACGCATGTTCGCGCTGTTATGCGGCGCTTTCGCCCTGGCTTTCGTAGTCGGCGCCGCGTACACCGTCCATTCCGGGTACGAGACCGTCGGCGCTTCGCAGTTCGACCAGTGGGCCTTCACCACGGGGAATATCCACTTCTTCGAAAGCGTCAAGATCTGGATTCAGAACCCGACCGGGATGTCGGTCATGGAAACCGCCTGGTTTTTCCTGGGAGGCTTCCTCATGATGGTGCTGATCTTCCTTCGGTACAAGTTCCCGGGTTGGCCGCTGCACCCCGTGGGGCTCACCATCGCCCGGGGCGTGGCCATAGACAACGGCGCGTTCACCCTCTTCGCGGCCTGGGCCGTCAAGGTCCTGCTGCTCCGTTCCGGCGGCATCGCCCTTTTCCGAAGCGTCCAGCCGCTGATCCTCGGCATGCTGGTCGGATTCTGCACGGGTCTGGTCGCGTCCAATGTCGTCGATATCATCTGGTTCCCGGGACAGGGACATCGGATCCATGGCTGGTAGGGGTTCCGGTCGGCCATTTCACATGGCCTGCGAGGGTATCGGAAATGTTACGGCCCCGTGACGATTAGAATTGACATTCGGGTATCTAAACCCATATAATCTAATGATTTTGTGGAATTAATCCAACCGGGCGGTCGAGAAGGGTATTTCATGGATCAACTGGACCTTACCATTCGCATAGCCGGAGAGAACGGTGAAGGCGTGCTTACCGTGGGCGACGTGCTGGCTGAAGCGCTGGCCCGGTCGGGTCTGCACATCTACACATTCAAGAACCTCCCGGCCGAGATCAAGGGCGGCGCATCCATGACGCAGGTCAGGGTGCAGGATACCCCCGTCCGCTCGCCGGGCGACGCCCTCGATATCCTGATGGTCTGGAACCAGGAGAACTACGACATCCACGTGGGCGAGGTGAAACCCAGCGGCGTCGTGATATTCGATCCCGATGAATGCGAGGCGGACGATAGCCTGGCGCTGACCCAGATCGCCGTCCCGCTCCAGAAGATCACGAAAACCGTCATCAAGACGATGAAGTCCAAGAACGTCCTGGCCTTCGGGATCCTGACCACGTTCCTGGGCATTCCTTTCGACGCCGCGAAGCAGATGGTGTCCGAAAGTCGATGGGGCCGGCGCAAGGAGTTTCTCGAGTCGAATATCAACGCCCTGAAGCAGGCCTACATCTACGTCGCCGACAACGATATCGATCTGGGGCTCAGTGTCCCGGTAAACCAGAGGAACGGCCACGCCCAGCTGATCATGACGGGGAACGACGCGCTCTGCATGGGCGCTCTGGCCGCCGGTTGCCGGTACTACGCCGGGTATCCCATTACACCGGCCAGCGACGTGATGGAGACGCTCGCGAAAGCGATGCCCAGGGTGGGCGGCGTCCTGATGCAGACCGAAGACGAGATCGCGGCCATCACCGCGTCCATCGGGGCTTCCTTCACCGGCGCGAAGGTAATGACCGCCACCGCGGGACCGGGACTGTCCCTCATGGTCGAGGCCCTTGGCCTGGCGACCATGGAGGAGATCCCGCTGGTGGTCGTGGACGTCCAGCGCGGCGGGCCGAGCACCGGCATGCCCACCAAGACCGAACAGTCGGACCTGAATCTGGCCATTCACGGAGCCCACGGCGAAGCGCCGCGCATCGTGATCGCGGCCACCAATACCGAGGACTGTTTCTACACGGCGGTCAAGGCCTTCAATCTCGCCGAGAAATACCAGACGCCGGTCATCATGCTCAGCGACCAGCATCTCTCGCAGCGCGCGCAGGTCATGTCCCGTCCCGATCTCAGCCGGATCGAGATCGTCGAACGGAAAAAGCCCGACGTAAACGGCAGTGTTTCTCCCGAGGAATTCGACCGGTACGAGATGACCGACGACTACGTTTCCCCCATGCCGTTGCCGGGCCGCCACGGACAGCACTACGTGGCGACGGGCCTGGAGCACGACGAGCACGCCCATATCGACTACTCGCCGGAAGCCCATATCCGGATGACTGAAAAACGGCATCAGAAAATCGAATCCGCGGTGAACGAGCCCGGGTTCGTGCAGCGGTACGGCGCGGAGGACGCCCAGCTCGGGCTGATCGGCTGGGGATCGTCGGAAGGCCCCATACTGGAAGCGCTGGACCGGACCCTGGCGAAGGGGTACAAGGTCGCCGCACTGATATTCAAGATGTTGCAACCCCTGCCGGAAAAAGAAGCGCGCGCCTTCATCGAATCCATCCCGGTAGTCTCGGTAGTCGAGCTGAACGCCAGCGGGCAGTTCGCAAACTACCTGCAGGGACGCCTGGCCGTATCCCTGAAGCGGTTCAACATCATTACGGGACTGCCATTCAAGGCGGGCGACATCGAGGAATACATCGAAGGAGTGCTGCAGTATGGCTGAAGTCCGTACGGCCGACGCCGAAAAAACCGGGACGACGGAACGGGCCGGTGAGGAAGGCCGGGTAGTCAAGCGTAAGCTCAAGGACTACCGGAGCGAAGTAAAGCCCACGTGGTGCCCCGGCTGCGGAGACTTCGGTGTGCTAGCGGCGCTGCAGCGCGCACTCGCTGAACGGAACCTGGATCCGAAGGACGTGGTCATCGTATCCGGGATCGGCTGTTCCGGCCGTCTCCCCGAATTCGTCAACGCCTACGGTCTGCACGTGGTGCACGGACGGGCGCTGCCCGCCGCCCAGGGCGTCAAGGCGGCCAATCCCGATCTGACGGTCATCGCCGTAGGCGGCGACGGCGACGGGTTTGCCATCGGCGGCGGTCACGTGCCCCATGCCGTGCGCCGCAACCAGGACATCACCTACATCGTCATGGACAACCAGGTTTACGGACTGACCAAGGGCCAGCCGTCACCGAGCACGCCCACGGGGATGCAGGCGTTGCGCCGAAGCGTTTCCATGCCCAAGATGGCGCCTTACGAAGGGGTGCTGGAAGGCCAGTTGAACATCCTGGCCATGGTGATCGTCTACGGTTGCAGTTTCGTCGCGCGCACGTTCTCGAGCCAGGCGACGGAAATGGCGAAAACCATCGGCCGGGGACTCGACCACCCCGGATTCGCCTTCGTCCACGCGATGAGTCCCTGCCCCACCTTCTACAACACCTACGATCCCTGGAAAGAGTCCTTCATGCCTTTGCCGGACGGCTGGGACACCGGCGACCGGATCAAGGCGATCGACATGGCCATGGAAGAGGTGGGCGACGGGGTTTTCCACAGCGGCGTGTTCTTCCAGGAAGAGTACCGCACCTATACCGACAAGCTGCAAGACGTATACACCAAGGCCTATGGGGACGAGCAGGCGACCATAGACGCCCTGATGGACCAGTACGCCTGAGTCCGCGGGTCCTTCCCGCGTTTCCGGCCCGCCCGGTCCTTCCCGGCCCGCCCGGTCCTTCGCAGTCCGCCCAGCGTTCCCGGTCCGCCCGGTCCTTCCCGATCTTCCCGCTTTCGCGACGACGCCCGTTCCACCCGTTCCGGGCAGCCTTTATTCCCACATTCGCAACGATGCCCGTTCCACCCGTTCCGGGCCGCTTTTACTCCTAAATCCTTACCGAAACACGACGGTACGGCGTCCGTTGATCAATACGCGCCGCTGGATATGGTAGTGTACGGCCCGCGCCAGGACGATCCGTTCGATATCGTGTCCAACCGCCGTCAGTTCCGCCGGCGACATGCGATGGGTCACGGCTTCCACATCCTGCTCGATGATCGGGCCCTCATCGAGGTCCGCCGTCACGTAGTGGGCGGTCGCGCCGATCAGCTTTACGCCGCGCCGGTGAGCCTGGTGGTAGGGCCGGGCGCCCTTGAAACCGGGCAGGAACGAATGGTGAATGTTGATGATGCGCCCCAACATCCTGTCGCACACCTCGGGGCCGATGATCCGCATGTATCTGGCCAGCACGACGAAATCGATGTTGTTCTCCTCGATCTCGTCGATCAGCCGCTCCTCCTGCTCCGCCTTGTTCTCGGGCGAAATCGGCAGGTGCAGAAAGTCGATGCCCGATTCCTTCGCCAGTTGCCCGGCGTCGGTATGGTTGGAGATAATCAGGGGGATATCCAGCTGAAGCTTGTCCATGCGCGTGCGGTTCAGCAGGTCCAGCAGGCAGTGCAGATCCCGCGACACCATGATCAGGGCCCGGGGCCGCGTGTCGTCGGCCGTCAGGTCCCACTGCATTTCCAGTTCCTCCGCCAGTGGAGCGAAGGTCCTCCACAGGGAACCCAGGGTTACCTTGCCGCCGAAATGCACGCGCATGAAGAACCGCTCGCTGTACGGGTCGATGTACGTATCGCTTTCGATAACGTGACATCCCTGTTCCGCAAGCCAGCGGGTCACGGTGTAGATCAATCCGGTACGCTTGGGACAGGACAGGGCAAGCAGGAAGTTCTTTACGGTGCGTGCCTTCATGTATGGAGACCGTTACCGTGGGTATATGTAATGTTTACGTGCCGCGTTTCCTCTTCGGAGGGAATCGATCGATGATGAAGAGGACATGAAGGCGAACCCTCCCGCCGGGTCCGGTTGCCGTGGATCGGCGGGCGAGAGACTGGCCGGGCGTCGACGAGCGTCGCGCGCGGTGCGTTTCCGTCAGTCGTCCTGGAAGAAGTCCGCGTTGATCTGGATATAGTTCTGCCAATCATCCGGGGTATCTTCTTCGGCAAAAATGGCCTCGACAGGACATTCCGGCTCGCAGGCGCCGCAGTCTATGCACTCTTCAGGATCGATGTACAGCATGCGTTCGCCGTCCTTGGTGTGAATGCAGTCCACCGGGCATACATCGACACAGCCCTTGTCCATTACGTCAATGCATGGCTCTGCGATTATGTAGGTCATACGAGACTCCTCGCTAAACACGCCTTTCTGAAACAATACGGCTTCGCGGATGCGTCGCATCAAGTATCGGCAGGACAGAAAACCGGTCAATGGTTCCGCCGCCAAAAATACCGTTATATAATAGTCGGACCCGCATGGCGTGTCAAGCCTGAAATCGATTGACCGCCGGGTTGCTCTTCGTTAAGTTCAAAGGCCATGCCACCGTCCGCCGTACCCGCCGACTTGGCCCGCCGTTACGACGTCTGTTTCAAGTCCATAGCCATTGGAAAGTGGGTGAATCTGGACATTCTGGCGGTACGCGATCCGGACGTGCTCATCGACGAAATCGACCCGGAAAGCTACGATGAGGATGAACGCCTGCCCTACTGGGCGGAGATCTGGCCCTCGGCGATCGGTCTCGGCCGCCACCTGTTCGAGTATCCCGCTCCCCCGGGTTCAAAGATCCTGGAACTGGGCTGCGGCATCGGAGTGGCCGGTATCGCGGCGGCCGCGGCCGGACTGGTGGTCACCGCGTGCGACTACGAAGAGGACGCCCTGGCCTTCGCCTGGCACAATGCCCGGTTGAATGCCCTGAACGCGCGCGTATCCTTCCGCTTCCTGGACTGGAGAAACCCGGATCTCGACCGCAAGTACGCCATCATTATCGGTTCGGACATCCTATACGAACGGCCAAATCACGAACCGATCCAGCGCTTGCTCAACGACACGCTGGAACCGGGCGGCATGTTTCTCGCGAGCGATCCCGGCCGCCGTGCGGCCACCCCCTTTGTAGAATCCATGATCGCCCGGGGATACCGACACAGCGCGCAGCCTCGAAGGATAAAGTTCGAAACGAATGACAACCGGATCATCGTTCACCGGTTTATGAAAGAGGCCTGAATCCGCAACCCCTGATCGGACCGGAAATGAAAGAAACCATCGCCCAACTTCCGAAGGGAATCCGGGATCGGCTGCGACAGGCAGGTCGCCTGGCCGATGAGTCGGGACTGGACCTGTACCTGGTCGGCGGGACCGTGCGGGACATGCTGCTGGGACGGTCCAGAACGGACATAGACCTGGTGGTGGAAGGGGATGGGATGGGGTTCGGCGGCCGGTTTGCCCGGGCTGCGGGAGGCCGTTGCACGCCGCATCCCCGTTTTATGACGGCCACCGTGGATCTGCCTGAAGGCCTAAACATGGACGTGGCGACCGCCCGCAGCGAGACCTACGAGCGCCCCGGTGCGCTTCCCCGGGTGGCGTCCGCGCCGATGGACCTGGACCTGGCGCGGCGCGATTTCACGATCAATGCCATGGCGGTCTCGTTGAACGAGCGACGCTTCGGCGACCTGGTCGATCCTTTCAACGGCCGGGCCGACCTGCAAAAGAAACAGGTCCGCATCCTCCACGACGGGAGCTTTATCGACGACCCGACCCGCCTCTTCCGGGCCGTCCGGTTTGAACAGCGCCTGCGGTTCAGGCTCGAGCGCGGGACGAAACGGAGATTCCGGGAAGCCGTCGCCGGGGGTATGGTCGGGAATCTTTCGGGTCCCCGGTTGCTCGAACAATTGAGGCTGATCTGCGTCGAATCAGATCCCTGGCTGATATTCGACCGGCTGGAACGACTCGGTGCGCTCTCGGCCATACACCCCGCCCTGGCTTCCGACGAAGGCCTGGAAACCCTTGTCCGGGAGATCAGCCGGACCGGCGGTCCGGCGTCTTCCGCCTATGACGGGTGGTGGATCCTGTACCTGGTCGCGCTGTTCCGGCCGCGCAGGGAGGAGACCCTTCAGAGCGTCGTGGATCGGCTGAAGCCCAACAGGCGCCTTCGGAAAGCCATCGAGGACATGTCCCGGTGGTCCCGCGTGGAGCAGGCCGTCGAATCCGGAGAAATCGAAACGCCGGCGGACTTCTGCCGCGCGGTGCGCACGATTTCGGACGACACCATGTTGTTCGTCACCCTGACCCATCCGGACGAAGGCATACGGAAGCGCTGCGAATCCTACTACCACAAGCACAGGCACATGCGCCTTTTGATCGACGGAGGGACGCTTAAGGATCTGCGCATCCCGGAGGGACCGGAATACGGCCGGATCCTGGACGAGGTGCTGTCGATGAAGATAAACGGCGAAATCGGGACCGCGGACGAGGAACGCCGCGCCGCGCGGGATCTCTGGTTGCGCCTTCACCGCCCCATGCACTGAAACGTTCCGCAACCGCGGCAAAGGAGTATTCATGCCCTTCGATTTTACCATCCTGTTCATCGCCATGCCCGCGATTCTCTTCGCCCTGACCTTTCACGAGTACGCCCATGCCTGGGCGGCGTGGAAACTGGGCGACCCCACGGCGCGCAGCATGGGGCGGCTTTCGTTGAACCCCCTGGTGCATCTCGACCCGGCCGGGACGATCATGCTGGTCATCACCGTCATGAGCGGGTTCGGTATCGGCTGGGCGAAGCCCGTGCCGGTGGATCCCCGCTATCTGCGGAACCCCCGGAAGGACATGCTCTGGATCGCCCTGGCGGGACCGGTATCCAATATCATCCTCGCTTTCATCCTGGTGGGCGTTTTCACCCACATGCCCTCCGGGGGCGCCCTGACCGATACTTTGCGCCAGATGGTCCGGTACGGCATTGTCATCAACCTGGCGTTGGCGTTCTTCAACATGCTGCCGATCCCCCCGCTGGACGGGTCGCGGGTCCTGAAGGGACTGCTGCCGGCACAGCAGGCGCAGCGGTACGGCCAGCTCGAAATGTACGGCCCCATCCTGCTGATCGGGCTTATCGTGGCGGATCAGATGTTGCGGCTGGGCATCATCCGGACCTGGATCATGGTTCCTGCCCAGATCAGCCTGCGCGTGATGAGTGAGATTTACGGCAGCTTCTAAGCGGGGGCATCATGCGACTAAGCGCCGAGACGGTCCGCCTGGACCTCATCCATCCCTTTCGCATCGCCCGCGAGGTCAGCGATCACAAGAACAACGTGCTCGTGCGTATCTCCGACGCCGGGCTGACCGGCATCGGCGAAGCAGCGCCTTCCGGTTACTACGGAGAAGACGCAGCGTCTGTGCTGCGGGCGCTTAAAGGAGCTCCGGCGATGCTGGGCGGAGATCCCTTAGGACTCGAGGCAACGCTGGATCGCCTTTCTTCCGGGCTTCCCGGCGATCCATCGGCGCGCGCGGCGGTGGATATCGCGCTTCACGACCTGGCCGCGCAACGGCTTGGCGTACCCCTTTACCGATGGCTCGGTCTCGATCCGGGGAAAACGCCCGTCACTTCGTTCACCATCGGTATCGACGAACCGGAAGCGATCCGCCGCAAAGTGCGCGCGGCTGCCGGATACCCGGCGTTGAAGGTAAAGCTCGGTTCGGAAGACGACCTCGAGATCATGCGTACGATCCGCGGTGAAACGGATGCGCGCATCCGCATCGACGCCAACGCGGGATGGACGGTGGATCAGGCCGTGGAAATGGTCGACAGGCTGTCCGATTACGACGTGGAGCTCGTCGAGCAGCCCCTTCCCCCCGGTTCGCCGGAAGACTGGCGCAGGGTGCGTGAGGCGGCGGCCATGCCCATCTTCGCCGACGAAAGCGTGCTGGTCTCCCAGGACGTGCCTGCCATGGCCGGCCTGGTGGACGGCGTCAACGTAAAACTGATGAAGAGCGGCGGGATCCGCGAAGCGCTCCGGCTCATCCATACCGCCCGCGCCCACAGGATGGGTGTCATGATCGGTTGCATGATAGAAACCTCCGTCGCCATCACCGCAGCGGCCCACCTCTCTCCCCTGGCCGATTACGCCGACCTGGACGGCAACCTGTTGATTTCGAACGATCCCTACAGCGGAGCAGCCGTGCGGCAGGGGCGCCTGGTCCTGCCGGAAGATCCCGGGATCGGTGTAACGCCCAGGGCATAGGCGCCTTAAGCGCCGGTCACGTCTCATGGTTCTCCCCGAGCCATATAATACACTTTAATTAATAAGAATAGTGGTATTATAACCGATTGCCTTCGCGCCGGTCGCGCCCAACCATCCCTCACCGACTCGCGCGCCTTGACCGAGGTCCCGGGATTTCGTCCCGCAATTCGGGACTGGGCAGCTCTCTTTCAATCAAAACACAAAAAAGTGTTGACTACAACGAAACTAAGATTAAATTAAACAAAATAATGAGACCCTTAGATTCGATTTATTTAATAATACTAAAGTGCGATGAGCGCCTTTACATCGGGTCAACATCAGTCTTCACGCAATCTCTGACAGGTAAGCGACTGTCCATCTCGTAAAATGCACAGGACGGGAAAGGAGGCCATATAGATCCGTGCCTTTACGCAACAGCAATTTTACAGCAAAGAGTAACAATCGATAAACGGGAGACAAAGATGCATTATCTCATAGTGTTTGTGATTGCGTTCGCGCTATCCATGATGGGATGCGAAGGCAAGACAGGCCCCGCCGGACCTACTGGTTCCCAGGGCGCGGTTGGTCCGCAGGGTCCCCAGGGTGTTGCCGGGTCTGGGGGTGTGGCGGGGCCCCGCCGGCCCCGGGGGTTCCGGAGGCCCGGCGGGGAAAACCCGCCCCCGCGGGTCCGCAGGGTGATCCCGGCCCCGCCGGTCCGCAGGGCGATACCGGTTCCGCCGGTCCGCAGGGTGATACC
>MKWU01002091.1_pt1 | contig 31415 bp, 28 predicted proteins | sample 809101 | NCBI WGS metagenome assembly MKWU01 (sample SAMN05860141, study PRJNA318959) | sponge metagenome | host: Aplysina aerophoba | place: Slovenia: Piran, Adriatic Sea, Gulf of Piran | collected 2013-05-07
CGCAACGAGAGCGACGGTCAGCAGGAGGAGCAGGGAGCGGAGGGAGGGGGCGCGTGTCATGCCGCGCTTCCCTGCCGGGGAGAGGTGGGGGCTAGAGCGGAGGGTCGGGGGGGGGGGGGGGGGGCGTGGGGGCGTTGTGGTGGGGGCGGGGGGGGGGGGGGGGGGGGGGGGTACGGGCATGGCTGCTTTGAGTAGGCGGCGCGGTGCGGACAGGGTTGCGGAGAATGCGTCGGGAAGGCTCATGGAATTACACCTCCTGTGTCATGTGGTATGGCTGTGGCGGGGCCGCCGGGGTTTTCGTTTCGTGTGGAGGTGAGTATAGAGATTCGGGGATAAGGTTGGGTAAGGCCATTGCCTATTTCGATAAGGATATGGTAAGGTTCGATAAGGATATGGTAAGTCTTGGCCGGAATTTTGGTAGTGTTGGCTTGGACGGGCCCTTTTGGAGGGGGTGAGATCGTTGGAGGACGCCCACCATCGGTCCCAGGGAACGGACCGCCTTTCCCGTCTCAGCGCGGCCAGTGTCCGTATCAACGAGAGCTTGGACGTGGACACGGCGCTGCGGGCTGTTATGGACAGCGCCCGCTGTCTGACTGACGCGCCCTACGCCTCGATTATCACCCTCGACGCGTTGGGTCGGGTGGAGGATCACCTGGTCTTGGGCTTCGACCCCGACGATGTGGAGCGGCTGTGGCAGGCCTCTCAGGGGCCGATGTTCTTTGAGTACCTCAACGCCCTGGGGGCTCCGCTGCGGGTGGGTCACCTGGAGGAGTTCACGGCCGGCATCGGTCTGGGGGAGTTCCGCTCGCCGGTGAAGCTCACCGCTTTCATGGCCGCGCCGATACTTCACCAGGGGGTGCGCTCGGGCAACCTTTGTGTGGGGAGCGACGAGGAGGGTCGGGAATTCACCCAGGAGGACGAGGAGATCCTGGTGCTGTTCGCCTCCCAGGCGGCGCAGGTCATCGCCAACGCCCGCCGGCACCGGGAGGAGCAGCGGGCCAGGGCGGGCCTGGAGACCCTCATCGACACCACGCCGGTGGGTGTCGTCGTGTTGGACACGGACACGGGCACTGCGGCGTCGTTCAACCCGGAGGCCAGCAGGATCGTCGACGCCCTGCGCAGCCCCGGCCAGACGCCGGAGGACCTGCTGGGGTTGATGACGGTCCGCCGCGCCGACGGGAGCGAGGTCTCCTTACAGGAGTTTCCACTGGCCCGGGTCTTGGACTCCACCGAGACGGTGCGTGCCGAGGAGATCGTCATGGCCGTCCCCGACGGGCGGAGCGTGACGGTGCTGCTCAACGCCACGCCCATCCGCTCGGCAGAAGGGGAGGTGGAGTCGGTGGTTGTCACCCTCCAGGACATGGCGGCCGTGGAGGAACAGGAACGGCTGCGGGCCGAGTTCCTGGCCATCGTGAGCCACGAGCTGCGGATGCCTCTGACCTCCGTCATGGGGGCGGCCACCGCCCTGCTGAGCACGACAGCGGACATGGACCCGACCGAGACGCGCCAGTTCGTCCGGATCATCATGGACCGGGCCGAGCACATGCGGGAACTCATCGGCGACTTGTTGGACGTGGCCCGCATCGAGACGGGCACGCTGCCGGTCGACCCGGAACCGGCGGAGGTCGCCGTCCTGGTAGACCGGGCAAGGAACGCCTTCACCAGCGCCGGGGGCCGAGACACCCTAGAGATCGACGTCGCGCCCGACCTGCCCCTAGTGATGGCCGACCGGCGGCGCGTCGTCCAGGTCATCGGCAACCTGGCGTCCAACGCAGCCCGCCACTCACCCGAGAACTCGGTCATCAGGGTGAGCGCGGAGCGCAAAGGAACCCACGTCGAGGTGTCGGTGGCCGACCAAGGGCGGGGGATACCCGCCGGGGACCTGCCCCACCTGTTCAGAAAATTCTCCCAAAGGGAGAACACCGACACCGAAAGCGACACCGGCCTTGGGCTGGCCATCTGCAAGGGCATCGTCGAAGCCCACGGGGGCCGTATCCGAGCCGAAAGCGACGGGCCGGGCCTGGGCGCACGGTTCTCCTTCACCCTGCCACTAGCCCAAGACGCCGAGCAGACCCCCCGCCCCGCCCAATCCCAAAGCGGCGGACAATCCACCGGAACGGTCCTGGTCGTGGACGACGAACCCATGATACTGAGATCCGTCAGGGACGCCCTCTCCAACGCGGGCTTTCGCACAGTCGCGACCACAGAGCCGGAAGAGGCGCTGGCGATGATCGGAGACCACAACCCCCAACTTGCCCTGCTAGACCTGATACTGCCCGACCACGACGGGGTGGAACTGATGGAGGACATACAGGCTATCTCCCGCATCCCGGTCATCTTCCTATCGGCCTACGGCAAGGACGAAACGATCGCCAGAGTGCTCGAGAAAGGAGCCACCGACTACATCGTCAAACCCTTCTCCCCCACCGAACTCGTGGCCAGAGTACGAGCAGCCCTACGCCGGTTCGGGGAACCCCCACACCCGGCACCGGAGGAACCCTTCGTCCTAGGCGACCTCACCATCCACTACACCGAACGGAAAGTCACAATCTCGGGACAGCCCACACCGCTGACACCCACCGAGTTCGACCTACTCGCAGCGCTCTCCATGGAGGCCGGACGGGTACTCCCCCACCACCGGCTCCTGAGACAGGTATGGAGAAATCCGGGAAAGCCAGGCAACGTGCGAGCGTTACGCACCCTACTAATGGGCCTCCGCCGGAAACTAGGCGACGACGCCACAAACCCCACCTACATCTTCGCCGAACCCCGCGTCGGCTACCGGATGCCCCCAAGGACGGAACAACCGTAAACCCAACCAGAACAAGCAGCAACCAAAAAGACAATTCCCACAACTCCCGGCTCTCCGATCCCCAGCCAGCCAGCACCCAGACCGGTCCAGCCACGACGTCAACCGGCACCTCTCTCAGGTAGCCGGCAAAGAACGTGAAGCCGCCGCCAGTGCCGCCGGCGCGTTGTGTCCGAATCGGACACGGCTCACCAACACCAGCACCGCCACCTGAACACAGCGTCTAAAGCCCGCTGGACAACGACGACCTCAACCCGGTCAGGGCCGGAGCCGCAGGCACGCCACTCGGATCAGTATCCGATGTGGGCATAGCCGGATGGCTAGTCCTGTCAGGTCAGTTTGGTCGTCGCGCAGACGAAGGCGCCTGTCAGTGTAGGTATTGGGCCCAGTGTTGCATGAGTTGGCGGCGCCGGTCGAAGAGGTCGCTTCGTTGGTAGGCGGCTTCGACTCGGTCGTTGTTGACATGCGCTAGGGCGAGTTCGCAGATTTCTTTGGGGGTGTCGGTGAGTTCGGCTGCCCAGTCTCTGAAGCTTGATCGGTATCTGAGGTTGACCCGGTTTGGTGGACACTTACAGACTTGTGATTATTGGTCACGGGAAGGAGTGTTCAGATGCCGAAGACGAGAGCGCCGTATCCGGCGGAGTTCCGGGAGGAGATGGTTCGCCTGGTGAGGGCGGGTCGGACGCCTGGTGAGTTGAGCCGGGAGTTCGAGCCGTCGGCACTCCGCCATCGGATACCACTCACCCACCAACTACGAAAGGAGCATCCACACTGCCCCAGCTACTACCTTGACCCCCTAGCCGAAAACTGTCCACGAAAGCGGGGCAACTCCAGCGGTGACTCCCTCCGCCGGCCTGTAGCGGGCTTTCCGGGTGAGACGGGTCTACTTGGTGAGGATCGCGCCGTAGACGAATCCGAGGGGACCCATTCGCCATATCCGGTCGACCTGGAGGGGTGGGTCGGCGAACAACTGCTCGGGCGGAGGGAGCTTGTCCAGCGACCGATGGAGGTACCGGTACTCGTCCACGGCGCCGACCAGGGCGCCCGCCATCGGGACCACCACGGCGGAGCCGGCCCTATGGAGGGAAGCGGCCACCTTTCCTTTTGGCCTGGTGAGCCCCACGACGCCCGCTGCTCCGCCCGGGCGGAGCAGCCGGGCGATCTCGCCCAGCGTGGTGTCCACCGAGTCCAGGTTCCGGAAAACAAACGCCGAGAACACCGCATCGAAAGAGTCCTCACAGAAGGGCAGGTGCTCCCCTCTGCCTACCACCCGGGCCGCGGTGGGGTTGAGGTCCAGCATCTGCGATACCGGATCGAGCGCGACCACCTGCCGGCTGCCGAAAAGGGGCACGGCCGCCCCGGTACCGGCGCCGAGATCTAGCAGCCTTCCCGGAGGCAGGCGCTCGATCACCGACCGGCGCCAGGCCCGGTCCCGCCCGACCGCCAGCACCCGGTTGATCAGGTCGTAGCGCCGGGCGATCCCGGCGAAGATCGCATCCGTCGGCCGCTCCACCGGCGCGCCCGGACGCTCAGCCGATGCGGTCGAATCCGGTGTACGCACGTAGGGAGTCCGGCAGCACCACGGACCCGTCCGCCTGCTGGTGGTTCTCCATCAGGGCGATCAGCAACCGTCCCACGGCCACCGCCGTCCCGTTAAGAGTATGCACCAACCGGTTACCCCGGTCCGTCCGGTACCGGATCCGCAGCCGCCGGCTCTGGAAATCGGTGGTGTTGGAGCACGACGTGATCTCCCGGTAGCGACCCTGGGAGGGTATCCAGGCCTCGATGTCGTACTTCTTCGCTGCCGACGCGCCGAGGTCGCCTGCCGCCACGTTCACGACCCGGTAAGGGATCTCGAGGCTCTGAACGATCTGCTCCTCGATCGCCAGCAGCATCTCGTGCTCGTCCCAGGAATGCTCCGGATGGCAGAACGAGAACATCTCCACCTTGTCGAACTGGTGGACCCGGAAGATGCCCGCCGTGTCCTTACCGTGCGCCCCCGCCTCCCGGCGAAAGCAGGTGGAGAAGCCGGCGTATCGGAGCGGTAGCGCGTCCTCGTCGAGCACCTCGCCGGCGTGATAGGCGGCCAGGGACACCTCTGAGGTACCGACCAGGTAGAGGCCGTCACGGGGCAACTCGTAGACCTGCTGATCGTCATCCGGGAAGAATCCGGTGCCGAATAGCGCCTCCTCGCGCACCAGCACGGGCGGGACCACAGGCGTGAATCCCTTGCCGCCCAGCAACTCAAGCACCATCCGCACCAGCGCGAACTCGACCATCACCGCCGGCCCGGTCAGGTATCCGAAGCGGCTGCCGGACACCTTGGCGGCCCGCTCGATGTCGATCATCCCCAGATGGGCCCCCAACTCGCGATGGTCTTTAGGTTCATAGTCGCTGTCCTTCGGGATCATCCCCCACCGCTTGGGCGCTCGCTCGGCCAAACTCGGGACTCGGTTCCACCACTCCTTGAAGCTGCGGTCGTCCTCATCAGCCTTAGCCAAGACGGAGTGGTACTGCTGCGCCCGGAGCTCAGCCTGGGCCATGGCACGTTGCTTCGCCTGACCCTTCAGGCGGGGTATGCGGCGTTCTAGGCCCTCCAGCTCGGCGCTAGCCGCTTCTGCCGTCTCTCGAGTGGCGCGCCTCGCCTGGTAAAGCATCCACAAGGCGTCGACGTTGATGTCCGACCCGCGGCGGGCTAGGGCTTTCCTGAGGCTCTCGCGGTCGAACCGAAGCATCGCTATCTCCGGTATGTCCCCCCAGTGTTTGATCTCGACCGCGTCTTCTTCGTGCAAACCGTCCGCGGCCGACGGATGGGCCGGATTGGGAACCCTGATCCAGAGATCATTGAACTGCGCGTCCAGTTCATCGGCCTCGGCCAGGGTGGTGCGGTAGTCCTTCGCCAGCTTCCCGGCCTTGGCGATGGCGCTTTGCCTAGCTTCGCCCTCCAAGCAGGGAATGCGGCGGCTGAGGCTCTTCTGGTCGGCGCGCATGGACTCGGCCCTCGCCCGGGTGCTCCGCCGGGCCTGGTCGATCTGCGCCATCGAGTCAACGTCGAGATCCAGGCCGCGGCGGTCCAGAGAAGCCTTGAGGGCGTCCGGCTGCTCGCGAAGCAGCTTTATGTCGATCATCCCGTGATGATATCCCCACCGGGGGCCATCCCGATCAGCGGGGGAGGCGCGTGATGGCGAGACCGGGGGCACCCGACCCGGGCCCGAACAGGACGGCTATCCGGGCGGGTTGATCCGGATGCGGGACTCCCACACGTTGTCCTCGGGATTCAGGTCGTCCTCCACCACGGTCAGCTTGAAGGTCAGCAGGTACTCGGCGCCCGGCTCCACCAACTCGGTCCCGAACAGCACGGATCCGATCTCTCCGGGCGCCAGGTCCAACCCGTGGCTGTCGACAGTGGTCAGCGACTCGCCCGCCTCCGAGCGGATGCTGGCGTTGACGATCAGACCCTTCTGGTCCACGTTGCCCCGGTTGCCTATCACCGTGCTGAACTGCAGGCGTTGCGTGGCCGGGAACAGGATCTCTCCCTCGTCGCCGAATCCGCCGGCCGGTAGCGGCTCGAACACCACTTGGAGGATGGTCACGTCCCGGCGCACCCCCATATCGGTGCTGCTCCGGATGGTCCGCGCCAGCCTTTCCCCGTTCAACAGCGGCCTCTGGTCGACGATGAAGGAAACGGCCGGGATCTCGTTGACTATGCCCAACTCCTCCAGCATGCCGGTCGCCCGGGCCAGGAACCGCGCGTACACCAGATCGCCCACCCGGATACGGGCGATGGCGCCGCCCAGCTGGTCCACCGGCACCGAACCGGTCGGGTCATCGGTGACCGCTGTTACAGCCACCCGGAAATCGTCCAGGCCCGCCGTCCAGGAAGCGAAGGCCAGATCGAGCATCTCCCGGGCCGCGAAGGCCGACTCGGGCGCCTCCACCGATTGGAACCTCTCCGCCTGGTCTGCCATTTCCCCCGACAGCCGGTCCATCAGCACGTCGAAATCGTCCCGGTTGATGGTCCGCAGCTCGTTGCTCACCAGCCGCCGGAAGCCGGCCGCTATCTGGTCCACCTCCTTGGTGGCGATGCGGGCAATGTCGAAGAAGGCCGTCTCCTGGCGGGCGACCACGCCCCGGCTGTTGACCAGGACCGCCCCCCCGATGAGGACCAAGAGCAGCAGCGCCATCCACCACCAGACCCTCCGGCGGCGCCGGCCGTAGCTGTTCGGCAGCCGATGCCGGCTGGTCACGATCCTGGCTTCGTCATCGGGTCAGGTGAGCGGGAACGGGGGTTGGAACCAGGCCGGAGCATCGGAAACCGTCACGGAGTCCACCCATTTGACCCACCAGAAGCCGCGCCGCCCCGGCGCCACGATCCGGGCCGGGTAACCGTGGCCCGCGCTCAGCGGTTCGCCACCCACCTCGAACGCCAGCCAGAGGCTGTCCACATCCCGAGCCGGAAAGCGGCGCTCGTACCCGGTAACCGAACGCACGCGGATGCTCACCCCATCCACCTTTCCGAGAAGCCGATCCAGCCGGACGCCCGTCCACTGCTGGGTCGAGTGCCATCCGCCGGTGCAGTCGAGGGTAGCTTCCACCGTCTCCATCGGTAAGGAGCTCAGATCATCCGGTCCGAGCACCCGGCCGGCTACCTCGGCCTGCAGCCGGTCGAGTCGCGGCACCTTGTCGGTGAACCACTGCGTCACGGGCATCCGGGCCGGGTTCCCGCTGCCCCGCTCGTGCGACCCGGTGAACCTGCGCTCGGCGCCGGGCAAATCGAGCACGCCCATGGCGCTCTCCCATCCGGCCAGCGCCACCCCGGCCCCCGCGGCCAGGCCACCGGTTCTCAGCAGGTTCCGGCGGCTCAGGTCGGTGGTGCGGGGCCGGACGGGATGCCGGACGTAATGCCAACCCACCAGCATCACAGAAAGAACGGCAGCTCCTATATGGACTTGCATGGTCGCGAGCGGGCCGATCCGCGATGTCGTGCCCACCACCTGGAGCAGGCCGGAACCGATGGTCACCACCACGGCCACCACCAGGGCAACCGACCAGATAGCTCCCTTGCGGCGCCTCCGGAATCCGGTTCGAGCCACCCTCGACTTCCAAGGCACGAGCAGCAGGAAGGACAACCCGAGCACGCCGTGGGCGACCGTCGCGACCCGAGACCACTCCGTGCCGAATCCCTGGGCCAGGAGCCCCGAGGCAATCGCCCCTATCAGGAGACTGGCCAGGGCCAGATTGGTAAAGCGCTTCAGCGTCGCCTCCAAGCCGGATCCGGGCCCAGCCTATGAAGGTGCCCTACGTAAAGGGTTCACCCGGCGCCACTCGCTCCCGGGAGTCTTCGGGCGAGATACGCGTATCTCCGGGGTAAACTGCCGGCATACCGGGCGAGTGGCGGAATTGGTAGACGCGCTGGGTTCAGGACCCAGTGGGCATTGCGCTCGTGGAGGTTCGAGTCCTCTCTCGCCCACCGGCCCGCCCCGGAACTCGCGAGGTTACGAACGTTCCGCGGTGGCCTGTGGCGGGGGTTCTCCCGGGTCTGGCAATCCCTGCTCGACGGCCCACCGCCTCACGTCTCCGAAGGCCTCCGCCTGGTCATAGGGACCCTGGTCGATCCGCTTCTCCAGCAGCATCTTCAGCACGGCTCCGACGGTCGGGCCGGGGCCGACGCCCAGGTATTCCATGACATCGAACCCGTCGATGGGTGGTCGGAGGGCATCCAGTTCCTCCCTGGCGCGGAGGGCCTCGATCCGCTCCTCCAGCTCGTCGATCTGCCGCTGGATCCGGCGGGCCCTGCGGTCGCTACGGGTGGTGACATCGCACCGCGCCAGCTGGTTGAGCCGGGGCAGCAGCTCGCCCGCGTCCCGCACGTAGCGGCGTACCGCCGAATCGGTCCAACCCATCTTGAAGGTGTGGGCCCGCATGTGGAGGAACACCAGCTCGGCCACGTCGTTGACCGTCCCGTTGGGGTAGCGCAGCTTTCTCAGGCGGCGGCGAGTCATCCGGGCGCCTACCACCTCGTGGTGGTGGAAGGTCACCTTGGGACCCTCGAACCGGCGGGTGGCAGGCTTCCCGACATCGTGAAACAGGGCGGCTAGACGCAGGACCAGGTCGGATTCCGTCTTGGCCATCACCGCCAGCGAGTGGGCCAACACGTCCTTGTGACGGTGGTCCGGATCCTCGGTCATGGCCAGCGCGGGAACCTCGGGAACGAATTCGGCCGCCAGCCCGGACTCGACCATCGCCGACATGGCGGGCGCCGCACCACCGGCCACCACCAGCTTGGAGAACTCGTCCCGGATCCGCTCCGCGCTAATCGTCCGGAGGCGCTCCCGCAGGCGTGTCACAGCCTCGAGTTCCGGCCGGTCGGGATAGAAGCCCAACTGCGCCATGAACCGGAACAGCCGGACCATCCGGAGAGGATCGTCCGAGAACGACACGTCGGGGCCGCTGGGTGTTCGCAGGGTCCGGGTGGCCAGGTCGGCCACACCGTTGAACGGATCCACCAGGAACGGGTTATCGCGACCGAGCCGCAGTGCGATGGCGTTGACCGTGAAATCCCGCCGCCCCAGGTCGGCCTCGATCGAATCGCCGAAAGCGACCTCCGGGCGACGGCTATCCGGCCGGTAGGTCTCGGCGCGGAAGGTGGTTATCTCGCACCGCTCCCCATCCCGAAGCAGGCCGATCGTTCCGAACCGTTCACCCACGGTGTAGAGCTGATCGGCCCAGTCCCTGAGTAGTGGCTTCATCTGGTCGGGCCGGGCGCTGGTGGCGAAGTCGAGATCGGTCGACTCCCGACCCAGCAAGGCATCGCGAACCGAGCCGCCCACGAGGTGGATCTCGTAACCGGCCGCCGCGAAAAGATCGGCCAACTCCCGGCTGGTGCCGCTGTTCAGCCAGTTCAGGCGCTCGGGAACCATGCTCGGATCAGCCGAGGTCCCACACCTCGGCAGCTTCCGCCTTCACCGCATCCAGGGTTGCGAAGGCAAGCTCGGAGGAGCGGAAGCGGTACTCCTCATCGGGAACAACCGCGCCGGCCGCGCCCGCCAGGGTGGCGGTGACCGAAGCCGTGATGGCGTCCAGGTCGTACCCGCCCTCCAGGAAGCAGATGGTACGGCTCGGAGGGGTCAAATCGGCCAGGGCGCGGGACATGAAGGCATAGTCGGACGGAAGCAGGCGCAGGCTCGCCAGGGGATCAGCCGCGTGGGCGTCATAGCCTGCGCTGACCAGCAGCCAGTCCGGACCGAACTGCGAGATCACAGGCAGGATCAACTCCTCGAAGGCCCGGCGGTAGAGGTCACCGGCGGTTCCGGGCGGGAGGGGTAGGTCCAGGATGGTGGCCGCGCCCCGGTGGGCCGTCATATCGACTATGCGTCCCGTGCCCGGGTAGAAGGGATACTGGTGGGTCGAGATGTACAAGACCTTCTCTTCATGCTCGAACATCTCCTCGGTGCCGTTGCCGTGATGGACGTCCCAGTCCATGATCGCCACCTTGCAGCCCCGCTCCACCAGCATGGCCGCCGTGACCGCCGCGCTGTTGAACAGGCAGAACCCCATCGCCGTAGAGGAACGGGCATGGTGGCCCGGCGGCCGGACCGCCAGAAACGCCAGGGCAGCGGTCCCGTCCTCCAGGCGGCGGACCGCCAGAGGACCCGCTCCGGCAGCCCGGACGGCGGCGTCCCACGAGGCCGGCACAGCTGCCGTGTCCGGATCCAGCCGGGCGCCTCCAGAGGCACAGACCTGTCGGATGTGATCGATGTAGCCGGGGGCATGCACCAGCTCCAGCAACCTCCGGTCAACCTCAGGGGCCAACTCCTCAACCAGCTCCACGGGAGCGGCGCGCACGCCCCGCAGGGCCGCGTCCAGGCGGGCCGGGCGCTCGGGATGGCCCCGCCCGGCATCGTGCTGCGCGAAGATCGGATGGGAAACGGCCAGCACTCTCATAACAGCCAGGCTAACCCGGTCGCCGGGAACCTCAGGATCAGAACACCACACACGGTGCCACGAACCTGAGGATCAGGACACCATATATGACGCCCTCTGCCTCAAGAACCTCCAGACGGCCCAAAGTCGCGAAAAGAAGGTCGAGGTCGCGAAAAACCGGCGCCTTGGTGCTTCGCGCCGGGCCCCTCCCCCGCCACCACCCATCCTGTTGGAGCGTGGTCGGCCATGCCCGGCCGGATGCCGGGAATCAGCTGTCGCTCCATGAAGCCTCGTATGTTCCCTCGATTCCGGCCGGTCCGATCGGTACAACATCCTCGGCCGGTACGGGTGCTTGGCAATACACAACGTAGGCCAGGGGTGTGACAGATCTGGGCCTTCGCCGGAAGAACGGGAAAACTACCAAGGTTCCGGCACGGGTCCGTGCGTGCGGCCGGATGTGGGCGCGTCGCCATCGGCGACCCTTCACGAGCAGCCCGGTTGGTAGATTCCAGGTTGAAGGCCCGGAGCGCGAGAGGCGGCAGGGAATGAACGGCTCACCTTCCTGGAGAACGGCATCGGGCGCTTCGCCTCGCCCGCATCGGTGCGCTGCCGTCCCCCCTCCCGTCTCCGGCCCTGATCGCTAGCCATGCCCCCACCGATACCGGACCGCTACCGGCTGGAGGTGCGCCTCGGCCGGGACGAGGACATCGAGGAGTGGTTCGCCACCGATCTGGAGCTGGACCGCCCGGTACTGATTCGAGTGATCGGTCCCGAGGCGACCAGGGCGCGGGGCCGAGCGTTCCTGGCTGCGGTCCAGCGCGCTTCTCGCGCCAGCCATACGCATGTGGCCGCGGTTTTCGCAGCCGACACGGTGCCCGGGTCCACCTATGCGGTCACCGAGTGGGTAGGCGGCACCACGCTGGCCGACCAGTTAGGGGCCGGTGGCGGGCCACCCATCGCCGAGTTGCTCACCAACGCCGGCGGTCTCGCCGAGGGCCTTGCCGTGTTCCACACCGCGGGCGTGACCCACGGAGCCATCGACGCGGGGGCGGTCCTGTATTCGCTAGGGCAGCCGGCCAAGCTGGGCGGCTTCGGTCGGGTACCACGGGGCTCCTCCCCCGAGGACGACGTGCGGGCGCTGGCCGGCACGCTGGAAACCGCGCTCACCGGCATGCCTGCCGGTGCCATGGCTCCCTCGGAACTCATCCACTCGTTGTCCCCGAGCGTTGACGACATCCTTAGCTCCGCCCTCGCCAACCAGATCGATGCCCGGCAACTGGCCGACCGGCTGCGGGCAGTCCCCTATTCACCTCCCGTCTCGGTCCCGTTCCGGTTGTCCTGGCGCCGGCTGCTGCCGGCTGGCCTGCTCGCCCTGGCCGCTGGGGTGCTCGTGTGGGCCGGTAGCGCGGTGGACACCAGCCCGACTCCCCCTTTGGAGGTCGCTTCCCTCCCCCTGCCCACCCTGGCTTCCAGGCCGGATACCGATCCCGGGCCTACCCTGGCATCGTCGTCAGCAGACGACCCGACCGACCAAGCGGTGCTCGAAAACGAGCCGGTGGTCCTGCTACGGGTGCTTGACTTCGACCCCCTGGGGGACGGCCAGGAGCATCCCAACCGGCTGGGGTTGCTGACCGACGGGGATCCCACCACCGAGTGGCGCACCGAAGGCTATTTCGACCCGTTACCCCTGCTGAAGGAGGGCGTGGGTCTGGCCTTCGAGGTGAGCGGATCGCCGGCACTCCTCGAGCTGACGGGCCTGTCCGAGGGTACGGCCTTCCGTCTCATGTGGGCAGAGTCGCTTCTCGGAGTCGATGACGCGGGCTGGGAGGTCATCGCCGAGCAACAAGCCGGCGCCGCGACCCTCCGCCTACCGTTACCCGAACTTCGCAACGGGGTCTGGCTGCTCTGGCTGACCGACCTGCCGCCCGAGGAAGCCGGCTACCGCGCCCGGCTGGCCGAAGTGAGCTTCAGCAGTTGAGCAGGACCGACCGCTCCGCCCCCCGCGACGATTTCGTCCTCGTCCAGCGGTACCTGGCAGGAGACGGCAGGGCGTTCGATCAGCTCATGGCCGCTCACGAGGGTCGGGTGTTCGCCGTCTGCCTTCGAATCCTGCGGGACCGGGAGGAGGCTCTGGACGCAACCCAGGAGACCTTCATCACCGTGCTCCGCAAGGCCGGCTCGTTCGAAGGAAGATCGGCCTTCTCCACCTGGCTGTACCGGGTGGCCGTCAACACCTGTTACACGATGCTCCGGAAGAAGGGGCGGCGCCCGACCACGCCGCTGCCGGGAGCCCACGACCCGCCCGACCTGTCGGCGACCGATCGCATCCGTGCGGCCGAGCTCCGACCGATGCTCGAAGAGGCTCTGGCGACCCTGCCGGAAGAGTTCGGGCCGGCAGTGCTGCTCAGCGATCTGGAGGGCCTGCCCCTGCGGAGGGTGGCGGAGATCCTCGAGGTCCCGCTCGGTACCGTGAAATCCCGCTTGTTCCGGGGCCGGAAGCTGCTGGCCGAACATCTCGGGAACCTTATGGCCCCGTCCGGGTATCCCAAAGAGGACAAGTATGAGTGACGAGCGCATCTCCATCGACCGGTTGCTGGACCTGGTGGAGGGCAGCCTTCCGGAGGACGAGGCTGCCCGGCTCGAAGCCGCCCTCGATGACGACGCCCGCCGGGAACTGGCCGTCCAGGCCGCCGTCAGGACCGTACTGGGACAACTCCCCGGTCCGGAACTCTCCGACGATGAGCGCCGGCGGCTACGGGCGGCCGTCCGAGCCGAGCTCCGCGTGGAGGAGGCGCCCCGCGAGCCGTCCGAAGGACGGCAGGAGCGGCGGTCCTGGCTGGCACGCGTGCTTCCGTCCGCAGCGGCAGCCGCGTCGGTGGTGGCCATGATCGCGGTCGCCATCAACCTGGTCGGTGGCGCCGATTCCGTACAGGAGGCCTCCATAACGGATGCAGGCGCGGCCGCTACCGAACAGGCAGCCGATGTTGTGGAGGTGACCGCCGCGCCGGCGACGACCGCCGCGCCGGCGCCGGCTGCGGAGGCTCCGGAGGACGCCGCAGACCCGGTCGCCCTGGCAGAGGAGGCGCCCGCGGACCGGGCTGCCGACGAGGCGATGGCAGGCGCGGCGATGGAAGCTGACACCGCCGCCGAACTCGCCGAAGCCGAGATGATGATGGAAGAAGCCTCAAATGCGGAGGACGCCAGAGGCCCCGGGCCGGGCTACGTCGCGTTCGAGGTTGTGACCGACCGTCCCGAGGAGACTCGCGAGATGCTGGAGATGATGGAGGAGCTGGCCGCGATCAGCGAGATGGCGCCCGTGCCGGTCACAGAACTTGCCGGACGGGCCGGAGAGGAGGACCTGGTCTGCTGGCCGGAAGCGGCGGAGTTGGCAGGGGCGAGCGGGGTGATCATCTGGATGGCCCCCGGGCTCGTGGACGGCGTAGCGGGCGAGGCTTACCTGGTCGCGCCCGGCCCGGACCACCAGCCGGGGACCGGAGTTCTGGCTCTGTTCGTCTACCCGGACTGCCGGGCCGTGGCACTCCGGGCGGTCACAGACCAGCCCTAGCTGGTAGTTGAACCATCATCCACCGGGCTACTCGCCGCCGGCCACCGGCCAATGCCTGAACCGCTCGTCTAGCCGTGGTTGCACAGGGGCTAACCTGCCCCGTGTGAAAGAGAGCTACGCCGCTCGCTTTGCCGACCTGCTGGAAGGGATCGCCGCCAGAGTTCGTTCGCTGACAGTGGGCCGGCTCGACCGTGGGATCATCCTGACCGCCTTTGGCATAGGGGCCGTGGTGCTCATCCTGGCAGCGCTCGTTCTGATCGGCGTTGCCCTCTTCCGCCTCCTGGCAATCGCCACCGGCGCCACCGGGGCCTACGCCGCTTTCGGTGGATTATTTCTGGCCGCCGGATGGTTGTCATGGCGGAAGGGACGGCAAGTACCCGAGGAAACGCCACCCGGAGGGAGTGAATGACCCAGAACCTGATCATCATCGGATCGGGCCCCGCCGGGCTCACCGCTGCCCTCTACTCGGCCCGGGCCGACCTGGCCCCGCTGGTCTTCGAAGGGATCTCGGCGGGAGGACAGCTGATGATCACCACCGACGTGGAGAACTATCCGGGATTCCCGGACGGGATCATGGGTCCCGAGCTCATGGAACGCTTCCGCAAGCAGGCCGAGCGGTTCGGTGCCACCCTGATCACGTCCGACGTCACATCAGTCGACTTCTCCCGGCAACCGTTCGAGCTCTGCGTGGGATCGGATCGTCACTCGGCCCGGGCGGTGATAATCGCCACGGGCGCCACCGCCCGCTTTCTCGGAGTGCCAGGCGAGGAGGCGCTCATCGGTCGTGGCGTGTCCGCATGTGCCACCTGCGACGGTTTCTTTTTCCGGGGCAAGGACCTGGTGGTGGTGGGCGGCGGTGACTCGGCGATGGAGGAGGCCCTGTTCCTCACCAAATTCGCCTCGAGCGTGACCATCGTGCACCGTCGGGACCGGTTCCGGGCCTCCCGGATCATGGCCGGCCGCGCACTGGCCCACGAGAAGATCGAGGTCCTGTGGAATACCACCGTGGAGGAGATCCGGGGTGAGTCAACGGTGGCAGGCGTCATGCTGCGGGACGTCATCAGCGGGGACACTCGCGAGCACGCTACCGATGGAGTCTTCATCGCGATCGGGCACGTTCCCAATACCGACCTGTTCCGAGGCCAGATCGACCTCGACGAGCAGGGTTACATCCGGCTGCCCGGCCGCAGCACCATGACCAACGTCGAGGGTGTGTTCGCCTCCGGTGATGTGGTGGACAAGGTCTACCGCCAAGCGGTGACGGCCGCCGGCACCGGCTGTGCGGCGGCGATCGACGCGGAGCGCTGGCTCGAGGCCCGGGAATGAACTCCGCAGGGTTCGGAACCGCACCTGAGCTAGTGCTAACACAGTCTACACTACGGTAACTCACCGTACATTCAGAAACCATATATCCGAAGGAGGATCCAGGTCATCATGGCTGATGTCGTAACACTTACCGACGCCGAGTTCGCGCAGGCCGTTTCCGGCAGCAAGCCGGTGCTGGTCGACTTCTGGGCGGAGTGGTGCGGTCCGTGCCGCCTGGTAGCGCCCCTGCTGGCCGAGATCGCCGCCGACCACGGCGACCGTATCACCATCGCCAAGCTCAACATCGACGAGAACCAGCAGACCCCTTTCCAGTATCAGGTAATGAGCATTCCCACCATGGTGGTCTTCCAGAACGGCGAGGAAAAGAAGCGGATCGTGGGTGCCCGGCCCAAGGCCGCCATCCTCTCGGAGCTCGGGGAGTGGGTCAACTAGTTTTGTAGTTGGTAGTTGCTGACTACAAACTATCAACTAACAACTACCGACTACCGGCTAGTTGGCGGGAAGAAACGCCGGTAGATCTGCTCCAGTTGATCCAGGCCACTGAATCTGAGAACGACCTGGCCGTCGAGCGCCCCGCCCTTGCGCTCCTTGTAGCGGATGTCCACGGAGGTGCCGAGCTGTTCGGCCAGGCGGTTCTCCAACTCGATGATCACCGCCGGACGGGGTTTGGCCGGGCGGCGCCGCTTGGCGCTGTCCCGGATCATTCCCTTTCCGAGCCGCACCGCCTCCTCGAGTTGCCGGACCGACCATCCCTCGGCGACCGTCCGGTCGGCCAGGTGTTGGGCCAGGGCCTGATCCTCGAGTCCAAGCAGAGCCCGGGCATGTCCCGCTGACAGAGCACGAGAGGCAACCAGGGCCTGGACCGCCGGAGCGAGCTTCAGGAGGCGGAGGGCGTTGGTGACAGCGGCCCGGCTCCGGCCCACCTTCTCCCCGATCTCCGCGTGGGTCATGCCGAACTCGTCCTCGAGTTGATGGAAGGCGGCCGCCTCCTCCAGCGGGTTGAGGTCCTCACGTAGCAGGTTCTCGACCAGGGCTTCGGTAACTGTCCCCACCTCATCCGTCTCCCGGATCAGGGCGGGTAACTCGGTGAGGCCGGCCTCCTGAGCTGCGCGCCAGCGCCGCTCGCCCGCGATAAGCACGTAGCCGTGTCCCTCCGGCCGGACGACCACCGGCTGGAGAACGCCCAGCTGGCGGATCGAGTCGACCAGGGCCTCCAGCGCTGCCGCATCGAACCCGCGCCGTGGCTGGTTCGGGTTGGCGCGGATCCGGCTGATGGCGATCCGTTGCAGATTGCTACGCCTCGGCGGCGGAATCAGTGCTTCCAGGCCCTTGCCGAGACCTGATCGGCGGGTGGTCATCGTGCTTGCTCCTGTTGTCGGTGTCTCTTGAGGAACTCGATGGCGACATAGCGATAGGCAACCGCCCCCGGGCTCATCCGGTCGTAGAGTTCGATGGGCTCCCCGTAGGAAGGTGCTTCCGACAATCGGATCGAGCGCGGGATCACGGTGCGGAAGACTTGCTCGCCGAAGTAGTTACGGATCTGGATAGCAACATCGGTAGAGAGCTTGGTACGAGCATCAAACATAGTCAACAGTACACCACCGATGTGTAATCCTGTATTAAGGCTCTCCCGTACCAAATCGATGCTGTCCATGAGCTGACCGAGGCCCTCCAACGCGTAGAATTCGCACTGCACCGGAATAAGAAGCTCGTGGGCCGCGGCCAATGCGTTGATAGTCAACAGGCCCAGGCTCGGCGCGCAGTCGACCAGGATCGTGTCGTAATCCTCTGCAACAGGTTCGATAGCCGCTGCCAGACGGCGCTCTCGACTCAGCATCGACACCATCTCCAGCTCGGCGCCCGCCAAGTCGATGCTCGACGGCGCCAGCACCAGATTCTCCACCGCGGTTGGCACCACGACCTCGCTGAGCGCGCTATGGCCTATGAGGACGCTGTATATCGACCGGCCGTCACCGGCTATCCGGACCCCGACCCCCGTGGTGGCGTTGCCCTGAGGGTCCAAGTCCAGGAGCAGGACACGGTGTCCTTCCAGCGCCAAGGTGGCGCCCAGATTGATCGCCGTGGTCGTCTTCCCGACACCGCCCTTTTGATTGGCGATCGCCACGACGAGGCCCCGCCGCGCACGTTCACTTGGAGTCACTGACCCGTTGAGCACGGCTCTATTCTAGGTGGTCGGTGTTTCACGTGAAACATGAAGGTGCGGGGTTGAGAGTTACGGACGCCTTCGAGCCCTCAGTCGAGGGAAATGACCACCGAACGTCTGGGTTCTTTGCCCTCGGAGTAGGAACGGACCCCGTCAATCCCCGCCACTGCGTCGTGTACAACCTTACGGTCGACCGCGTTCATGGGCTCAAGCATGACCTCTCCCCCCTCGTCCAGCACCTGCTCGGCCAACTGACCCGCATAGATCCCGAGCGCCTTCCTGCGCTTCTCCCCGTAGCCGGCGATATCGAGTCGCAGCCGGCAACCACGAGCGGTCTTCCGCTGCACGATCGTCCTCGTCAGTTCATGGACGGCGTGCATGATGGAAGCCTTCTGGCCTATGAGGGCCTGGGTCTGTTCGCCCGTTATGTCGGCACGTACGATCTTGCCGTCGAATCCAGACTCAACGGCACCTTCCAGCCCGAACTCCTTCAGAAGGCCGTCCAAGAACTCCCGGACCACCTCGGCCTGCTGGGTGCCCAAGGCCTCACCATCCCTACCATCACCCGACACCGCTTTGACCTGCCCTTCTGCCCTTCGGCCTTGACGCGCCTGTTGTTTCTTACCGCGACCGGACCGTGAGCCCCCGCCGGGCTTGCTGCCCGCCTGCCGAGTCTTCGCCTGAGCGGCTCCTCCCCTGGTCTTCCTCCGGTCCTTCGGCGGGGTGCTCCCCCGCTGAGAACCCGCTTTACGTGGTGCCTTCCTCTTTCTCTGCCGGCCACGACCGGACCGGCCCCCGCGTCCTTTCCTCTGTGGCTTGACGCGTACGATCGCGTCCTGCCGCCCGATACCGAGGAATCCCGGTTTCGGTTCTTGTAGGACCTTGACCTCCGCCCGGTTGGCATCTTCGATGCCCAACTCCTCGAGAGCAGCCTGAACGGCCAGTTCAACGGATGCGCCTTTGACCTCGACCCACTCCACCATCGATCTACCTTCTCCTCCGTCTGCGTTGTTTCTTGGATGAGCCCTGCGGGCGGGACGGCTTCTGACCGTTGTCGGGGTTCTTGCCGTCATCGGGCTCCTTGGTAGCCGTCTTCCCGCCGTCCGGGGGGCCGGGACGTCCGTCGATCTTGAAGATCAGCAGCTGCTGACCGGTCCGGAAGACGTTACTGGTGGCAAAGTAGAGGTTAAGCCCTGACGGCCAGATATACGAAATCACACCGAACATCAACGGTAATATCTTCGTCATCCGCTGAACAGCTTCCGCCTGCGGGTTGCTGACATTTGACTGTCTTGGAGGGCTCAACAACTTCTGTTGCAGGAAACCGGTCAGTATCACGAACCCCACCAGCAACAGGTACGGGACGGTTTCCAGGGCGAAGAGCCCTTGCGTGCTCACCACCTCCGACGGGGCCAGGTCCAGATCCATCGTCAGGAAGCGCAACTCGCCTTCCGATGCCGCCACCAGCAGGCTGGAGTCCGACGGCAGGCTATTGGCCGGATCCCGTAGCACCCGGAAGAGGGCGAACCAGACCGGCATCTGCACCAGCAGGGGAAGCACGCATCCGAACGGGCTGACGCCTCGCTCCCGATAGAGCTCCATGACCTTCTGGTTCATCGCCTCCTGGTCGCCCTTGAGCTCCCTGCGGATCCGCTCCATCTCCGGCTGGATCTCCTGCATCGCCCGTGTCGACCGGACCTGCTTGAGGGTGAGCGGGAATACCAACAGGTTGACAACGATGGTAAGGCCTATGATGGCAAAGCCATAGTTGGGAACGAGATCGTAGAAAAAGGAAAGGATATTGCCGAGAATCGCCAGCAGGCCGTTCCATACTTCGCTCACCGGCTGATCACCCTTCTGTCAGGAACCGGGTCGTATCCTCCGGCCGACCAGGGATGGCATCTGCCAAGGCGCTTGATTCCGAACCAGGCACCCCGCCAGAACCCGTGCTCGCCCAGCGCCTCGTAGGTGTAGCGGGAACAGGAGGGGAGGAACCGGCACGAACTCGGGATCATCGGCCCGATGGTGTGTTGCCATACGCGGATGAGGCCACGACCCGCCACAGCCGGCAGCCTCGTCGCTGGACTCATCGGCTTCGATGGCCTCACCTTGCCCCCGCCCGGGGGAGTGTGGACGAGATCGCGTCGCGTACCCATCCGCATAACTCTTGGAAGGGCGCCGTGGCCACGACAGGCGTGGCTATGACTACATAGTCGGTCGCCTCCGCGAGCGCTACCTCGCGCAACGACGCCCGGAGGCGCCGCTTGGCCCGGTTGCGCACCACCGCGCCGCCGACCCGGCGGCCCACCACCAGACCGACCCTCGGCAAACCGCCATCGCGCCGGTGGGAGACCACGGTGATGCCGCCACGCCGGATCCGCCGGCCATGCCGGAGCACCTCGCTGAACTGCACGGCGCCGCTGAGACGTCCGAACCGATCGAGGCGACCGGTCGAACACGCAAAGGACGACCCAGGGGATACGGTGGAAGCCGTACTCGGCGCCGTGGTCATCGTGCGTCTTCTCCCTGCCTAGACCTTCGTGGTCGGTGTGCTAACCCGTACCTGGCTATGCCCAAGGAATGCGTGACCCGAGCGGTCCCCCCGGCTGCCCACTCGCGTCGCGGCGGGTGGCCGCCTGCTCAGGCGGAAAGCCGGTGGCGGCCCTTCTGGCGCCGTCTATTCAGAATGGCGCGACCCTGGCGCGTTCGGATGCGATGTCGGAACCCGTGCTTGCGCTTTCGGCGGCGATTGTTCGGTTGGTAGGTGCGCTTCATTCAGGGTCCCTTATCGGACAACCCGGGTACGGTGCCCGGTGCGGGGTTACGGCGTGCCCGGCCAGGGCCGGGGCCTGCCGACACTTCCTTGAGGTCCCGCAAGATTACGGACATCCCGTCCGTTTTGCAAAGATGAGCGGGTTGCGGCGCCCGACCGGTGCGGCCGGGCACGCCGCGTGCTCCTCTCGTTGCAAGAACGCGAAATTATTCGGGAGAGCGGCAAAAACTCTGGCGGGTGATCTCCCCTCGGTCGCCCGTGCATCCGCTTACCCGTGTGACAAGGAGTTATGCACGCTGACATACGCTCATCGCGCCTTTCCCTGGAGGGATTTTCGCGCGTGCGGCACCGGCTCCGGCGACGTAGGATGACTTCCTGCCGGGCTCGCCTGATCCCACATCCCCGGGGATCTTTCCACACGCAGCGACCGGAGCCCGGCCACCAGACCAAAGTGGAGTACTGCCGGGCGCGGGATGGGGTGGCGTGGCCAGTCTATGTCTTGTTATCCACATCTGTGGACAGGGTTGTGGGTAACTGCACCCCGGGCGCCTCGCCGGGAGGAGGATTGCTTGTCTAAACCCGAACCCGCGCATCATGATCCTGACTTCTCATCCGCCTTACGAACCAGGGTTGGACCGGAGGGTTGGAAAAAGTGGTTCTCTGCCGTACGCCACGAAGTCGTGGAGGAGACCCTCTACCTGGTAGCGCCATCCGATTTCCACATCCGATGGCTCCGTAACAATTACCAGACCACGATCGACGAGGTGGCGGCCTCCACCTTCGGCCCGCTGACCGTGATCGAGTATCTCGTGACCGATCGGCCCGACCTCGCCGAAGAACCGTCCCCGGTACCCGACCCGCTCGGCGGCCCCGTGCCCGAGGGCCCCCCCGGCACCCGCCCCCCGCGCGGGGCCGGCGCCCGGGGCCGCCCGCCGGCCCCCCGCCGCAGCCAGGCACCGGTTCATCCCCCCAAGTTCCTCAGCAAGTACGTCTTCGACACATTCGTAGCCGGCCAGTCCAACCAACTCGCCCTGGCAGCAGCCAAACGGGTCTCCGAAGGCCCTGGTCAGAACTACAACCCACTGTTCATCTACGGCGGGGCGGGCCTCGGCAAGACCCACCTCCTCCACGCCATCGGCCACTACATCCGGTCCAACCGGCCCACCGCGACCGTCCGTTACATGACCTCCGAGAACTTCTTCAACGAGTTCGTGGACGGCATCCGTAACAAGAGGATGGACTCCTTCAAGGATCGCTACCGGACCATCGACGTACTCCTACTCGACGACATCCAGTTCTTCGAGGGCAAGGAGCAGGTACTCGAGGAGGTCTTCCACACCTTCAACACCCTCCACGAGCGCGACCACCAGATGGTCCTCTCCTGCGACCGCCCTCCCAAGGATCTCGGTATCGAGGACCGGCTCCGGTCCCGTTTCCAATGGGGCCTGCTTACCGATATCGGTCCGCCCGATCTCGAAACCCGCCTTGCGATCCTGCGTCGCAACGCCACGGAGTACGCCTCGCCCCCTGTGCCCGACGAGGTGCTCGAGTTCATCGCCCGCCATATCACGGACAACATCCGGGAACTCGAAGGGGCGCTTACCCGAGTTACTGCATGCGCCGCCCTCACCGACCAAGAAATCACCGTGGACCTAGCCCGTTCGGAGCTCCGCGGTCTGATACCCGACCCGGCAACCACCCCGCCGACCGGTCCGGAGATCATTGAAGTCACGGCCACTACCTACGGCCATGCCCTCGCCGACCTCCAAGGCCCCAGCCGCGTACAACCCCTCGCCACCCATCGGCAGGTGGCGATGTACCTCTGCCGGGAACTCACCGACCTGTCGCTTCCCAAGATCGGCAAGGTCCTCGGTGGCCGCGACCACACCACGATCATGCATGGCATCAACAAGATCAAGAAGCTTCTCGCCAAGGATCCGGAGCTGGCCCGGCAGGTCTCGCACTTGTCCGGAATCCTGTGGAAAAGATGAGGGTCTTCCCCAACCCGTCGCTCTTCCCCAGCGAGCCTGGGTATAAGGTCGCCAATAATCCACCGACACCTGACCTGCCGGCCCGACCATGAGCAGTCACCCGTCAACGGCACGAAGGTCACCAGGCCGACCAACTGACCTGGGACATCAGCGGTCGTGGTCGACCCACAGGGCAGCTTGTCCGACCACAATGGGGTGGCTTGGGCGGAAATCTATCCACATTCCACAGGGCCTACTACCACTACTGGTAGAGAAACCAAGAAACTAGTAGACGAGAGCAGGGAGGATCTAGCAGTGCATATCCGAGCTGATCGGGATGATCTGGCCGAGGCGTTCGGTCGCGCCAACCGGGGTGCAGGAGTCAAGACGGCTCTGCCCACCCTCCAGGGAGTTCGTTGCCAAGCCGAAGACGGACAACTGGAAATCACCGGAAGCGATACGGAGGTCACGATCCGGACCTCCGCGAAGGTCGAAGTCATCGAGGCAGGCGCCTTTCTGGTCCCGGGCCGCGTGATGACCGACGCCATACGGAGAATGCCCGAGGGAGCGGTGTCCATCCGGTCCGAGGAGGGGGCGATCGAGTTGTCCGGCAACGGGCCGACCTTCACGATCAGGCTGCTGTCGCTGGAGGACTACCCCAAGCTGCCGGAGCCCGACCTGACCGGAGCGATCGAGTTGGACGGGAACCTGTTGGTGGAGGCGCTTTCGCAGGTGCTCGTGGCCGCCTCCAACGATGCCTCCCGGCCGATCCTCACCGGTGTTCTGATGGAGAACTACGAGGAGGGTTTACGGCTGGTGGCAACCGACAGCTACCGCCTGGCGATCCGGAACCTTCCGGGGCTGGAAGTGGGGGATGCGGCGCTGATCCCGGCACGAGGCCTCAAGGAGTTGGCGCGAACAGTGGCCGCCGAGCAGGTTCGGGTCGCGATCCGCGAACGGGAGGTCGTGTTCGCCTCCGACCGAGGTTCGCTGAGCATCCGTCTGATCGAGGGCACTTTCCCCAACTACCGGCAATTGCTTCCCGACGATTACCCGGCCGCGGTGGAGCTTGACAAGGACCGGATGCTGGAGGCGGTGAGCCGCGCCTCGGTGGTGGCGGATGAACATATCCCGGTACGGTTGAACATAACCCCGGACGGGGTGGAGATGTCGGTGAGTCGGAACGACCTCGGTGGGGAGGTCGAGATGCTCGAAGCCACTGTGAGTGGTGAGCTGGACGAGCTGAACATCGCCTTCAATTCCCGGTATCTCCACGACGGGATCACTGCCGTACCGGGCCCGCGCATCCGCATGGAGGTGAAGGACAGCAACCGCCCCAGCATCATCAGGGCGGACGGGAGCCAGACCTTCCGCTACCTGTTGATGCCCGTGCGCGTCTGAGGGCGCCGCGGCTCGACGAGGCGCCCCGGGGTGAAGCTGGCCTGGCTGGAGGTGTCCGACTTCCGTAGCTACCGGCGGATGCGGTGGGCGCCGGATCCGAGGGTCAATGTGGTGGTGGGCCGTAATGCGTCCGGTAAGACCAACCTTCTGGAAGCAGTGGGCTACCTCGCTTCCCTCCGATCCTTCCGAGGGATTCCGGACGCCGCTTTGGTCCGGACGGGCGCAGAACAGTCAGTTCTCCGTGGGGAGGTGGTAACCCCGGACAGAACCACCCGGATAGAGGTGGAACTACCGCGGGCCGGGCGTCGCCGGGCACAGGTCAACGGAACGCGGTTGGCTCGCCTGGCGGACCTCGTGGGGGAGGTGCGCACGATCACCTTCCTTCCGGACGATCTCGACCTGATCAAGCGGGGTCCCGCTCGCCGACGAGGCCTGCTCGACTCGGTGGCCGTCCAGCTGTGGCCGGGCGCCTACCGCGACCAACTGGAATACGAGCGAGCTCTGCGGCAGCGGAATATGTTGCTCAAGCAGATGGGTCGCCGGACCGATCCGATCACGCTGGAGGTCTGGGACGAGCGGCTGGGCCGGGCCGGCGCGCGGGTGATGGCTCGCCGCCGCGCCGTGGTGGATGCCATCGAGGAGCGATCGGGATCCGCTTACCGGGCACTGGCGGGCGATGCCACGAGGGTGCGGATCGACTACCGGTCAGGGTGGGGCGCCGCGTCCGCTTCGGATCGGCCAGGATGGGAGGCGGCCCTCAGGGAGGCTTTCAGGCAGGCCCGGCCCGCCGATCTCGAACGGCGGGTTTCGACGGTGGGACTCCATCGGGACGATGTGGGGCTGCTTCTCGACGACCGCGACTCACGGGTCCAGGCCAGCCAGGGCGAGCAGCGCACCCTCGTCCTAGCGCTCCGCCTGGCATCCCACCGGGCGGTGGAGCAGTCGGTGGGCCAACCCCCGCTGCTCCTGCTGGATGACATCTTCTCGGAACTCGACCAGGAACGCTCGGCGGCGCTGGCCCGATCGTTGCCTGTCGCCCAGACCTTCATCTCGACAGCTCGGGACGAGGAGATTCCCCTGCCTGCCGGGCGCCGCTGGCGCCTGCAGGAGGGGAACCTGGGATGACCGAACGTTGGTCGCCCGACCAGGTGGAGGAGGCATTGGCATCCTTCGACGGGACCGAGTCCCGAGCGCTGCGCATGCTCTGGGAAATCCATGAGCTGGAGCGTGGCCATCAGAGGCGGGCAGCGAAGAAGGCCGGCGAGATGGTGTCCTTCGGAGACATGATCCAGTCCATCATGGCCCGCCTCGGGGTGGCGGATCTGGATCGGATCCGAGAGCTCGACGAGCGCTGGGAGGAGGTGGCGGGCCCGCAATGGGGTTCCAATTCGGTCCCGGTGGTGGTATCTAACGGGGAACTGTTGGTAGAAGCCTCGGACCCGCGGTTGGTCCGCATGCTCCGGCACGACGCCGATCGGCTGGTGGTGCGTATCGCGGAGCGCTTCGGGAGGTCCTTCGTGACCTCGGTGCGGGTGGTCGGACCACCCTGGCGAAGGGGGTGGTGAGGAGTGAGCCCGCCCATGGGAGTTAGTTTGTACAAACCCGCAGGTCAAACCCTGTTTCTTAGTGGCTTGAAGGTTGGCTTTAGGTCCAGGTTCGGGTACAATCGGGTGCGCGTGGACGAGCCCCACCGGCGGGCTTCCGCCGCCCTCCGCACGACCAAGGACTGCATGTGACCCTGGACCGACCCTCGAGCTACGGCGCGAGCGATATCAAGGTGTTGCCGGGTCTCGAGGCGGTCCGCCGCCGCCCCGGCATGTACATCGGCACGACCGGCCCTAGGGGCCTTCACCACCTGGTCTGGGAGGTGGTGGACAACTCGGTCGACGAAGCCATGGCCGGCTGGGCCACCACTATCGACGTGGTGCTGGAAGCGGACGGAAGCTGTCGTGTGTCCGACGACGGTCGCGGGATTCCGGTGGCGCAGCATGTCCAGACCCGTAAGTCCGCCCTCACGACGGTGCTCACCACCCTCCACGCCGGAGGCAAGTTCGAGGAGGGCGCCTACACCGTATCCGGTGGCCTACATGGGGTGGGCATATCGGTGGTGAACGCTCTGGCCGGCCGGTTCGTGGCCGAAGTGGCGCGGGACGGCTTCCGATGGTCGCAAACATTCGTGCGCGGCAAGCAAACCGGACCGCTGGTCAAGGGCCGCCCGTCCGCCGAGACCGGCACCACCATCACCTTCTGGCCCGATCCCGAAGTCTTCACCGACACGCTGGAGTTCAAGTACTCCACGGTGGCGCAGCGGCTCCGGGAACTGGCCTTCCTCAACAAGGGGCTCAAGGTGAGCCTGGTGGACAAGCGGAACGGCGGCCGCTCGGACAACTTCTGTTACGAGGGCGGCCTGCGGGACTTCATCCTCCACCTGAACAGCCGCCGCGACGCCCTGCATGGGCGGATCCTCTACTTGGAGGACGAGGCGCCCGAGGCGGAGCTACAGGTCGCTCTCCAGTGGACCAACTCGTTCAACGAGAACCTGATCAGCTTTGCCAACAACATCAACACGCACGAGGGCGGAACACACGAGGAAGGCTTCCGCACCGCTCTCACGAAAGCCGTCAACGAGTTCGCCCGCTCCAAGAACCTGCTCAAGGACAAGGATCGTAACCTGACCGGCGAGGACGTGCGGGAAGGCCTGACCGCGGTGGTCTCCGTGAAGGTGCGCAACCCGCAGTTCGAGGGGCAGACCAAGACCAAGCTCGGAAATACCGAGATACGCAGCTACGTGCAGAAGTCGCTCAACCGGATGCTCCCGGAGTGGTTGGAGCGGTACTCGCCGGACGCCCGGCGGATCGTGGACAAGGCTCGCCAGGCGCAGCACGCCCGTGAGGCGGCCCGCAAGGCCCGTGATGTGATAAGACGCAAGTCGTTGCTCGCCTCCTCACGGCTGCCCGGCAAGCTGGTGGACTGCTCGTCCGGCGATCCCGAAATCGCCGAGCTGTTCATCGTGGAGGGGGACTCGGCGGCCGGTCCGGCGAAGAACGGGCGGGACTCCAAGTTCCAGGCGGTGCTTCCCATCAGAGGCAAGATCCTGAACGTGGAGAAGGCTCGGCTGGCCAAAGCCCTACACAACAAGGAGATACAGGCCCTGATCACCGCGATCGGCACCAACATCGGGGAGGACTTCGAGATCGGCAAGGCGCGGTACCACAAGGTCATCCTGCTGACGGACGCGGACGTGGACGGCGCCCACATCCGGACCCTCTTGATGACCTTCTTCTTCCGCCACATGCGGCCCCTCATCGAAGCGGGCTACGTGTACATCGCCGTGCCGCCCCTGTACCGGGTCAAGGTCGGGCGGCGGGTCAGGTACCTGGCCGACGATGCCGCGCTGTCGGCCTTCAAGGAGTCCCATCCGAAGGCCCGGCCCACGCGGTTCAAGGGGCTCGGGGAGATGAACGACTCGGAGTTGGGAGAGACTGCCCTCCATCCCAATACCCGGACGCTGGTCCAAGTGGACATGCAGGATGCGGCTGGGGCCGACCACGTCTTCTCGACCCTGATGGGCGGTGACGTGGCCGCTCGCAAGGAGTTCATCCAGCAGAACGCCGGCGATGTCCGGTTCCTGGATATCTGAGCGGGAGGAACGTACCGTGCCCGAACTCGAGACGGGAGGCGCCGCCCCCCTCCTAGCGGTCGACATAAACGACGAGATGGCCAAGTCCTTCGTGGACTACGCCATGTCCGTGATCGTGTCACGGGCGCTCCCGGACGTGCGGGACGGGCTCAAGCCGGTGCAGAGGCGGATCATCTACGCCATGGACGACATGGGGGTGGGGTCGCGGAGTTCCCACCGGAAGTCGGCCACGGTGGTGGGGGAGGTGATCGGCAAGTATCACCCGCACTCCAACGACGCCATCTATGACGCCCTCGTCAGGATGGGTCAGTCTTTCTCCCTCCGGTATCCCCTCATCCATCCGCAGGGCAACTTCGGCACGACCGACGATCCGCCGGCGGCGATGCGCTACACGGAGTGCAGGCTGGCTCCGCTGGCCGCGGTGCTGCTCGACGGTATCGACGAGGACACGGTGGACTTCGCCGACAACTTCGACGGGTCCGAGCAGGAACCGGTCGTGCTGCCGGCCCGCTTCCCCAACCTGCTGGTGAACGGCTCGCAGGGGATCGCAGTGGGCATGGCCACCAACATCCCGCCCCACAACCTGGGGGAGGTCATCGACGCCTGCCTGTTCGGACTGGAGAACCCGGATGCAGGTCCCGAGGAATACCTGTCCATCGTCAAGGGACCGGACTTCCCGACGGGCGGCTACGTGATCGGGACCAAGGGCGTGAAGGATGCGCTGGTGTCGGGGCGGGGCTCGGTCCGGATGCGGGCAGTCACCGATGTCGAGCAGATCCGCAGGAACCGCACGGCCATCGTGGTGACCGAGTTGCCCTACCAGGGGAGCCAGGATCGGGTCATGGCGCGGATAGCCACCCTCGTCCAGCAGAAGACGCTGGAGGGTATTTCCGACCTGCGCAACGAGTCCTCCGCCCGCGTGGGCGTGCGCCTGGTCATCGAGCTCAAGAAGGACGTCAACCCCAAGGTGGTGCTGAACAACCTGTTCAAGCACACCAACCTGGAGGAGAACTTCCACGTCAACGCGGTGGCCCTGGTGGACGGGGTGCCGCGCACGCTCAACATCGCCGAGATGGTCCAGTACTTCCTCGATCACCAGATGGAGGTGATCGAGCGCCGCACCCGCTTCCGCCTGAAGCGGGCGCAGGCCCGCGCCCACATCCTGGAGGGGCTGATCGTGGCGGTTGACAACATCGACGAGGTGATCGCGGTGATCCGGGGGAGCGAGGACACCCCCTCGGCCCGGGTCGCTCTCATGGACCGCTTCCCGCTCTCGGAGATACAGGCCCGAGCCATTCTGGACATGGCCTTGCGCCGCCTCACCTCGCTGGAGACCGTCAAGCTACGGAAGGAACACGCCGAGCTGCAGCGGCTGATCACCGAGTTGTCCGCCATCCTGGCCGATCCGGTCCGCCGCCGGGGGATCATCTCCGACGAGCTCCAGGCCACGCGCAAGGCTCACGGAAACCCTCGCCGCACCCAGGTCATGCCGGCCGAGACCGAGCTGTCCCTGGAGGATCTGATCGCGGATGACGAGCTCCTCGTCACCGTTTCCAAGAAGGGCTACGTGAAGTCGGTAATGGCCGGGACCTACCGGTCGCAGGGACGAGGTGGCAGGGGGGTCAAGGCTGCTGCCCTCCGGGGGGGCGACTACCTAACCCATGTGATACATACGACAGCGCTTGCCTACCTGTTGTTCTTCACGAACCGAGGTCGGGTTTACCGCATCCGGGCGCACCAGATCCCTCGCAAGGCGCGGACCGCGAAGGGAGTACTTGCTCAAGGGGTATTGCCCCTCGAGCCGGACGAACGCATCGAAGCGCTCGTCGATACCCGTGACTACGAGTCCTTCAAATATATGGTCATGATCACAAGGAAGGGCCAGGTCAAGCGGACCGCCTTCCGCCAGTACGACAGCCGGAATACGAGGCTCGTGGCTATCAGCCTGGTTGGCGATGACGAGGTGGTTGCTGTCCGGTCGACGGATGGGAACAGCGACATCCTCCTCTTTACGCGCCTAGGCCTCGGAATCCGCTTCTCCGAGGACGACATCCGCCCGATGGGTCGATCCACGCGCGGCGTCAAAGGCATCAAGCTCGACGAGGGCGACGAGGTCGTTGGCGGTACGGTGACTCTTGACGGCGACGATGTTCTGCTGCTGACGTCGAGTGGCCTCGGCAAGCGGGCGCGGGTCGCCTTGTTCAGACCTCAGAAGAGGGGCGGCCGGGGCCTGAAAGCCATCAATCTGACCCGGGTGCCGGGGGAATTGGTCGGGGCACAGGCAGTTACGGAAGGGAGCGAGGCCTTCGTGGTTTCATCGGAGGGCGTCGCGATCAGGATGAGGACGGACGACATAAGCCGCCAGGGGCGCTACGCGAGCGGGGTGAAGGTAATGGACCTATCCGAGGGGGCCAGGGTCAGTTCGTTCGCTCCCGTTCCCATGGACACGGGCCTCTCTACCGGGGCGAAGTGACGGAAGCGAGGTTGGGGGCCTGGTCCGCCCCGCCCACCACGCAACGCCGGGTTCGCCGGATTCTCCGCAAGTTCGATCCTTGGACGGTCATGAAGGTGTCCGCGGTCCTGTCCGCGCTGTCCGCGCTCGGCCTGGTCCTGCTGTCGGTGATGTTCTGGGCGGTGATTTCCAGGCTCGGCCTGGTCTCCGCCTTCGACGAGGCCGCCGCCCGGGTAGCGCTGATCGACCCCGACGAGTCGCTCTTCAAGGCGGGCGGGGAGTACCTGCGCGGCATGATCCTGCTGGCGGCCAGCTGGATGGCGGGAACGACCGCCACCCTGACGGTGGGAGCGGTGCTGTACAACCTGTTGGCGGATCTGGTCGGGGGAATCGAGTTCACGGTGCTGGAGGAGGTGCCGGTGGATACCTCCGCCCGGCACGGGGCCGGGGGACGATCACGCCCGGGAGGGATGTGATGGCGACCGTCCGGCGGGTGCGGCGGGTGATCCGCAAGTTCGACCCGTGGACGGTGTTCAAGGTGTCGCTGCTCTTTCATGTGGTGTTCGCAGCCGCCACTCTGATCGGCCTGCTCCTCATGTGGTCCCTGGTGGAGAGGGCCGGAATCCCCGCCTCACTCGACCAGTTCCTGATCACTATCAGCCTGGTTGACGATCGCTCGGTCTTCTTCGACAACGGAAGCCGGTTCATCCGGGTGGCGATCTTCTTCTCGGTAGTGTTCGGGGCGGCGATGATCCTGCTGTCCACGCTGGCGGCGGTGATCTACAACTTGACTTCCGACGTGGTGGGCGGTGTGGAGGTAGTCATGCTGGAGGAGACCCTGCAGGTGCCGGCGCCCGCTATGCCCGGCCCTCCGGATCCCGACCCCGAGACGTCACCCGAGGACTCCGCCGAGATGCCCACCCTGGCCAACTGACCGCTGCGGGTACGCCTTCGTCAGCGGGCCGTCGCCACGGCAGCAGCCGGCTCGTATCCATTGGGAGATTAAGACGTGTCCAAGGGAGAGTTGGGGACAAACCGGTGGATTAGCCGTTAATGGCGTTGACCGGCTGACAAAAACTCCGGTAAGCAGCATCCAACACCTGGAAGATTTCTTTAGGATGCGGAACGGCGGCCATGCCGGTGGCTACCCGAAGGGAGCTCTGCCGAAACCGGCGGGCCGCCATTCACTAGTGAAGCTCATGTTTCCATGATCTCCGCTCGGAACGGTAGCACGGGTCCGTATCCATATGGGAGGGTCCGGTGTTCTAGGGCGTGTTGACTCTAAATGCCAGGGGTTGGGGTGTCCGGTCGGTATCGTTAACGTATGGAACTGACATCAGAACAATACGAACTTATAGCAGACGCGTTCCCTAAACAGCGGGGCAACGTCAC
>MKWU01002092.1_pt1 | contig 31414 bp, 34 predicted proteins | sample 809101 | NCBI WGS metagenome assembly MKWU01 (sample SAMN05860141, study PRJNA318959) | sponge metagenome | host: Aplysina aerophoba | place: Slovenia: Piran, Adriatic Sea, Gulf of Piran | collected 2013-05-07
AAGCATCGGCTGATCCGGCCCTATCATCCGCAGACGAATGGGATGGTCGAACGCTTTAACCGGCGGTTGAGCGAGGCCTTCCAGAGTCAGCCACCGCTTCGGCCCCATTGCCGTAATCGGTTTCGGAGTCATACCGAGCGGAACGCGTTTCTCACGCGGTTCGTGGACAATTATAATCGGACGCGGTTAAAGTGCCTCAACTATCAGACGCCCTTGCAACTCCTCCAGAATCACACGGGACAGTACACGAAAGCGGGGGTGGGGTAGAACCCTAACGCCGGGTGACTGCAAATGCCTCTACCTCCCCTTGCCCCTCCTTACAAAGGAGGGGGAATAGATGCTTCTACCTCCCAACTTTTCCCTCTTCGGAAAAAGTTCCCGTCCTTACAAAGGGGGGGGAACTGAGGCACAAAAGGAGACGGCGGAAATTGTCAACGAATGACTGAACACATACAGGGATGACGGAAAAAGAAAAGGCGGCCCTTGTAGGAAGAGCCGCCTTTCTTGAATCAATTCCCGGCTTTACTTCACATGAACTTCATGAACTTTTCCTTGGCTTCGTCCATGAGTTCGGCGGAGACCGTGGTCGCGCCGCGTTCCTGGGCCAACCGTTCGATTTCCTTGCGGGCCATGGGTTGAATGAAGTCCGGGATGTTGCGCAGTCGCTCTTCAGCTTCGGGCGACCAGGACATGCCGTTCGATGAATTCTTGGAATCATCCATGACCTGCAGCGTGACGGTCGCATAGCCGTGCTTCCGCGCATAGGTTTCCACGCTGCCCTTGACCATCGGCTGCACAAACGACGGCAATTTATCCAACCGTTCTTGCGCATCGGGGCTCCATTGGAGTGCGGCCGGTTGCGTGCCGGTGGAGGCCTCGCTTCCGGTCAATCCCATCTGCGCGACCATCGAGGAAAACGGACACCCGCCGGCCTCGCCTTCTTTGGCGGCGGCACCCGCCGCGGGGCTTGCAGTCTGCCCGGCGTTGATCTTGTCGTTCAGATAGTCCGCCATGGACCCCGACGCGGCCGGGGCGCCGACTTCTTCTTTTAACGTACCCTTCGTCATTTCCAATGGGGAAGGGGCCACTGTCCGCCCGCCAAGCTGAACGCCCAGGGAACTGACCATTTGCGTTTCGCCCGGATTCGTCACCATGGAAACCTTCGCGTCACAGGAAGGGCAGGCGAAAAACACCCCAAGCGAGCCTTCGGCGGGTTTCTCCACCTTTTCAAAACTCATATAGGTTTCACAGTTCAAGCAGACAAATTTCATGACAGCCTCACGCGGGAAATTTGAAGGTAAAAGGGACGAGTCCCATCGTTCGTTACAGTTTTTCAGCCAGCACTTTCTTGTAATCCAACATCGATTGAATGCGCCCGGCGATATCCGTAAAGCGCCGGTTCGTGGGATACTCCCCATCCAGCAGCGGGGTCCCTTTATCAAACGTCTTCGCAAAGTTCCGGTCAAACGGGATGCGGCCGAGCAACGGCAGATTGAGAGCTTCACACATGCCCTCCGTGTTGCCATCGAACAGTTCATTCTCAGCGCCACAAGACGGGCACCGGTATTGGCTCATGTTTTCCACGACGCCCAACACGGTGATCCCCAGTTCCGTGGCATAGCCGATGGACTTCTGCACGACGTTCGAGGCCACTTCGGACGGCGTCGTGACCACCACCGCACCGGCCAAGTCCGGGAGGAAGCCGGCGATAACCGGCGGTTTGTCCGCCGCGGCGCCCGGAGGAAGATCGGCCAACAGATAGTCCAAGTCTCCCCAGAGAATATCGGCAAGGAATTCGCGGATCACGTTCATTTCCATCAGCCCCAGCCAGACGGGACTCAAATCCATCGGGCCTTTCCACCGGACGGTAGCCGTCTCATTGAGCAGGAAATCCATGGAGGCCACTTTGATGCCATAGGGCCCTTCCGGCGGTCGCGCCCCGTCCGGCGTCACCTCGAGCCCCTTGCCCTGAATCCCCATCATGCGCGGCACGCAGGGCCCGTTGAGATCCACGTCGATGATCCCGACCTTGTGGCCTTGCCGTGCCAGGGCCAAGGCCAAATTGACCGTAGTCATGCTCTTGCCAACGCCGCCCTTGCCGCTCATCACCACGATCTTGTGCTTGATCCCGGACATGCGGTCCTGGACCTGCCGGGTCTGGCTGGTGATCTGCTGCACGACCTTGGCGTCGTCGGTGTATTGCAGTTTGCCCAGAATGCTTTTCAGGTCTTTTTCCATGGGGCCTCGTTGGCTAAAGGATTCGGCTCAAACGAAAAAGGTAGCATAGGGGTTTTGACCAGTCAATCAAGGGGGCGCGGCAAGGCCGGGGTAGTGCAACAAGTCACCGATGACATGTGTCCTGGGCCGGGGCGGTGCGGGCAGGGCGGGGTTCGGCAGGGGGGAGAAGGTGAACATGGGGGCCGGGTCCAGGCGGAGCGTGATCGCGACGGCGTGCATGAGTTCAGCGCCGTACACTTCCATGGCGGTCAAATTGCCGGCTGAGTGAGGAAAAGGGTGAAAGACCCGGAACACGTGACTGTCCCCGAAGAGCAGCAAGACCGGTTTCCGGAAGAACTTTGCCTTCCGGACAAGGGTCTCGGCGAATCCCTTGAATCCGGAGGCGGGGGCAAAAGTTTCCTGTTGCGGATCGAAGCCGGACCCGAACATGTCGGCATGAATGGCGACCACCACGGCCTTGGCGTCCGCAGCCCCGGCTTTGTCGAAGGAGTCCGCCAGCCATACCCGGTCCGCCTCGTCACGGGCCAGGAATTCCCCGGTCGCATCGGAGGCGTCGAAGTTGTTGTTGGAGCCGACCACGTGCGCGGTCACGAACCACACGTCTCCCCAATTGAACCGGCTGTTTTCCACGAACGGCTCGAATCCGGGCATGACGTCCGCCTGGCGTTCGAGACTGATCGGCTGCCCGCCGAGGCTCCCGGCCGTCGGGAAATAATGTGCACGGATGAAGCGCAGCCGGTCGAGCGGGTCATACGCGCCGGCCAGCAGACGGTGACAGTCCGTCCACTCGTTGTCTCCGGGGGTGTAGACGAGGGCCGACGCGAAGCTGTTCATGAAATCCCGCTGCTCCAGCAGCAGTTGGTCGGAGCAGGGGTCCAGGCCCGACTTGGTGTCGCCGAGGTGGAAGGTGAAGACGGGAGCGCGGTGGTTGATCTCCGCAATCAACGACTTGAACGCGGGGTAGGCTTGCTCGCGAGGGCCGTAGGGCATGTCGCCCAAGGCCACGAACGTGAACTCCGCGGCCGTTGCCCCGGTCGTGAGAGCGAGGCACGCACCGACGAGTGCCGCTGCGAACCGGCTTTTCATTGTGTTACCGGCGACCCGCTTCCAAAAGCAATGCGCCCAACTGCTTGACCCGCCGGAAATAGTCCAGGGGGTCCTCGCTCAATTCCGGAAGCACGGCTTCCAAATCGGACAGGCAATCTTCGAGGATCGTCACTCGTTGCGGGTCGAGTTCGTGCTCCTCGAAGAAATAGGCGACGCACCCGCAGACGACCGTGTCCAGGGTCATGAGTTCGCCTTCACGGGAGCCCACTTCGGCCGGCCATTCCGCCGCCTGGTGGACCTCCCACAACCGGGTCAGATCCTGGCTGTTCCCTTGGATCATGGCGTCCGTCTCAACCATGGAGAATGAGGTCCGCGGCCAGGCATACCGCGAGGGCCAGGTCGATCGTCCCACCGGCGCGGTACAGCCACGGCGGCCACGTGCCGAGCCATTGCCGCACACGCTCCCGCCATGATACCGGGGCCCCGAGCAACAGGCAGGCCTTGATCGCGGCCAGCGCGCCGCACACCGCCCAGACCCAGAACGCCGTGAGATCCGTGGTGCCGATCATCAACAGCAACCCGATGAGCAGGATCACCTGCCCGAACCAGAACCGCGGCCAGGGATCCAGGAGAATCCGTTTGGCCCAGACGGGCCCCATCGCCGGCACGACGGCCACCGTCAATCCTGCCAACCCCCAGGCCAGACTCGTCAACGCCATGAAGAGGTCTGCCATCAACTCTTCAACGCCTTTCCTTGATAGGGCGGACACCGCCCCTACAGCCACCCGCTCGCATGGATCAACAACAGCGAGAGCGTACACAACCCCAGCCCCAAAAAGCGATAGTCCACGGCGTCCCGGCTCAAACACCACCTCAACACGGCATGGCGCGTGTCGTCGCCCGACAACAGAAAGAACCCACCCTTCGCCAGCATGGCAAGCCCCGCGACCACCCATAAGCCCTGATAGGACAACTCGGACGCCTCCAGGAGCAGGACCAGGCCCGCCGCCATGGTGACCCCTGACCACGTCGCGTGTGACTGGGAGGCCGCGAGGGCCTGCCGGACGAGGGCGACGGTCCACACGGGCGCTACCAACAAGGCCAGCCCGTCGGCCATCCATAACCCTGCAATGGCCATCAGGAGATAGGACATCGCTTAGCCCGCCCCGGCTTGTCTGTATCAGGATGGTATGAGAGAAACCGCTACGGCAAGCGTGGCATTCACCGGGTTTGAGTGTCAAGCGAAGCGCTTGCCGCGACCATGCCCGGCTGCGTATGCTGCGCAAGCGATCATCATGTGCCTGTCTTCATTCCCACCAACTCCGAACGCGCCATGACCGACCAAGCCCTACAGACCGCCAAGGCTCTCGTTCAACTCATCCCGCCGTCCGTGGCCCCCGATTTCCTCGAAGAATACGGGCTGACCCTGACCAGCCAACAGGCGCAGGCCGTGACCAAGGAGTTGCTCGCCCTGAGCCTGTATTGGATGACCTGCGCCGTGCGCGTGAGTATCCCGGAACCCGCGTGCAGCCAACTCCACGAATCCATCCGTGAGCAGGTCCGTGAAAAATGGGGCAGCCGGTTCGGCCTGGTCCACGTGCCCATCGATCAGTTTTATGCCGAGATGGAACGCAAGCACCGGACGTGGGAGGACATCACCCAACAAGGCGGGGAACCCATTGCGGTCCTGAGCACGGCGGCTGAAGCGCTGGAGGACGACAACGTGACCGCCGCCCACGACCGGCAAAACGTGCTGGCGGTGCTGCTCGATCTGGTGCCGATCGACGAGATCGGGGAACTCGTCGCCGAACTGGAGGAAACCCTCAGATAGGTACGGGAGAGCAGAGATGACGAACAAGGATGTGCTGGTTGAACGGATACGTCCGATACTCTCGCGGCGGAAGGGATTCTCTGAGAAGAAGATGTTCGGCGGCGTCTGTTTCATGATCAACGGGAACATGTGCGTCGGCACATGGAAGGGATCGCTCATCGTGCGGCTCGACAAAGAACGTCACGACGAGACGCTGGCGCAATCGCACACGAAACCCGCCAATATCACGGGACGCATCATGAAAGGATGGGCGCTGGTTGAGCCGGCAGGTATCGAATCGGACCATGATTTGAAAACGTGGGTGCGCCGGGCCGCGAAGTTTGCCGAGTCGCTTCCGGTCAAGCGACGATCCTTCTCCGGACGTTGAAGGCGTGTTCGCCACTGCAACCAACAGCCCGGCCCTTCATGGGTCCATCGAGGCTATCGGGCGTTCGGCTATTAGAGGCCCGTGTGTGCACGCCGGCCCGTCAGCCGAAGGCCATCGACCAGGTTCAGGCCCAGAAGCGCGATGTTCAGCGCTCCCATGACGAGTTCCAGGACCTGTACCGCATAGAAGGTTGCGTCGAATGCATAGGCATCGGCCTTGTAGGCCAGAAACAGCGCGGCCGGAATCAGGATGACGATGCCGTTGGCGGCGATGAACGGCATCCGCTTGCTCTTGCGGGCGACCAATCGGTCTGTTCGCCCGCGGCCGAGCATATGGCCAGTACCCCCTGCCAGGGCGAGGGACGGAATGAGCACCAGGAAGCCCCAGGGAATCAGGAGCTTGATGGTCCTGATGTCGTCCTCCGTACCGAAGAATTCCGAGCCCAGAGTCGAGACCCAGAACGCCGCGATAATCAGAATCGCCAGAACGCCGGCAACGGGGTGAAGTTTCCTCTTCATCTCAGAGCTCTCTTGAAGATACGGACCGTACCATAAACACGTATCGTACGCCATGACAACGGCCCGGACGGGGGGTTGCAGAATGTTCAGTATGTTCTACAATGGCTCGTTGTTTGTCCGGGATTCCGGGCTGCGGCTGCAGAGCCGCACTGCTTTCTGACCCGTACCGAGAAAGGACGTCCGCTATGGAACCGGTCGCTCATCAGGAGCCGTTGTCTCGCGCCGAGGAGATTCAGCGCGAGAACTTTCGGGCGATGCTGGAGATGTTTCTGGATTTTGCGAAGAAGACCGAACCGTTATGGCCTACGACGGTTCATGATCATGTCCTTCGGGCACTTTCGGAATTTGAGCGTCAAACCGGATCACTTCAAACAGCGTCTGATAGACGTGCTTGAAGACGTACTCCCTGCACGAGGCGAGCGCGTCCGTGTGGGGGAGTGTGATGATCGCTTGTTTCATGGAGTGCTCGGGATGATCCAGTTCGCACTCCGCGGTGATTTGTCGGGTGTTTCCGTCAATGACAATGCGGGCAATGGTAAACTTCGGGTCTTGCATCATGTTTCTTTCTTCGTTCCTTCGTTCTGGTTGTAACCGGTGAGTTCTCTTCTTTGTGCTAAATTCGTGCTACGTCTGTGTAAAAGGTGACGCGGACCTGATGCTGACGGGCCACGCCGCGGAGTGAGCGATCCTCCTCCAACTTCGCTTGTTTGTGCTTACCGAGGCTGGCGTTTCCCTCTGCCGGCGCTTGCATCGGACTTCCCGACCGGGAGGGAAGCTTTCAGAATCCCCAGATGGCCCGGTTGCCGGACGCCTAGGACCTCAGGCCGCTGTTGCATGCCTGCCGGGCTCGCCTGGAATTCACTTCGCGGAACAACTATCTTGCAATATACGCAGATCAATCTATTTGTCAATGCGTATTACACAGCATGCTCATCGGGGATGACAGACGGCGAAAAAAGGGGGTTATAAATACCGGTGGGTGACGGCGTGCCCCTGGTCGTCCAGTTCGTAGAGCAACGGGGCGCCGGTGGGGACGTTCAGTTCGAGCACGTCTTCGCGGGAGAGCCGGTCGAGGTGCATGACGAGGGCGCGCAGGCTGTTCCCATGCGCCGCGACCAAGAGCGTCTCGCCGTTGGCGAGGCGCGGCCAGATCCGCTCCCGGTAGTAGGGCAGCACGCGTTCGGCCGTGTCCTGCAAACTTTCTCCGCCCGGCGGCCGCACGTCGTAACTTCTCCTCCACAGTTTGACCTGGGCTTCGCCGTATTGTTCCGCGGTCTCGGTTTTGTTGAGGCCTTGCAGTTCGCCGTACATGCGTTCGTTCAACGCCTGATCCCGTTCAACCGGCAGCCCGGGTTGGCCGATGACGTCCAACACGATCTCCAACGTCCTGATGGCCCGCGTCAACACGGAGGTAAAGGCATAGTCGAACCGATAGGCGCGGAGTTTCTCTCCGGCTTCCCGCGCTTCCTGTTCACCCTTGGGGCTGAGGGGGACGTCCACCCACCCGGTAAACCGGTTTTCGAGATTCCATTGTGATTCACCGTGGCGAATCAAGACAAGTTGTTTCATGCGTCCTCCTCATGTGCGAACCGGGCGAACACCCATTCGCTTCGCTCAGGGCAGGCTCCGGTTCGCCCCTACAGGGCACCCGTTTCGTTCCCCTTGCTTTGCTTTTCCACACCTCGTACCATGCCAAGCACGTTCATTTCCCCGCCAGCTCCCCGCTAACACCCGCGGGGACAGACGTCGGGGACAAGCCTCCGATGACAACCAATATGGCGCGTATGGCTCAACCAGATCGACCGCAGCTCGATGCACAGTGGTGGATCACGCTGGCGCAGCGACTCGACATCCAGGAGAAGGTCGAGCAGTTCTTTCGCGACGCGACGACGCCCCACAACGTGCTGGACCGCGTGGCGGAAGTCGATGGAGACATGCCGTATATCCTGTTTGTCCTGGTGCGCCATTGGATCCCCGTCGTGTTGCCCCCGCCGGGCCGCGAACGCGTGGCCAAACACGATCAGGATTACTGGCTGGAATCGGCGCACATCCTCGAGGCCGCAGTGACGCGCTTGCGTGAATTAAAACCCCTGATCGACCTCCTGACCACGGTCAACCCCTTTGAGCCCAAGCCGGCGCCGTCCGCTTCCCCGGTCGTCGAGGTCGAGTTGGCCAACATGTTGCAGGACATCGCCAAGGTCGCGGGCAGCTACGGCGGGCCGGATTATACGTCGATCATCAAGAATTTCGATCCCATTCCCTTGCGACAAACTCAACCCTTTAAGCACAACAAGAAACACAGCGCCGAGTTGTGGGTCGTCTTTCTGCTCCGTGAGCATTTCCGCACCCTGAATCTGGGGAAAGACCGCTATTGGCCGCTTCTCACGGACGTGGTGACCGCCGCCGGCATTCGTCAACCGAATGACTATCCGTTTACCCCGGGCGAACTCAAATCCTGGTGGACCAAGAACTGGCCCCGAACCTACACCCTGTTGAAGGAAAAAAGCGACGACGGGCTGCCCACCGTGCATACGGCTTACCAGAGCGACTATGAATGGTTTCAGTCATGGTTCATGTGGGAGTTGTCACAACCGGCCGGCCCCGGTCGCTGATCCCCGGTCCGTTCACGGGCCGGTCGTCATAGAATCATCCTGCGGCCCTCCATCTCTTCCCCGCCGGGTTCGCCGTCAGGCAATGGGAACTCGTCTTCGGGCGGCGCGTCCCCGAGCACGGCAAGAAAGACGCCAATCTTCAACAGGAATGACGCCGCCACCAACCAGAACACGTAGGGTTGAACGCCCCCTTCATCCGTGAGCTGCCGCATGCGGGCCACGGGGTCCAGACCGGTCCCGGCTTTGGCCTTCAGCAACAGGTCCCGCAGGTGCCAGTAATACACGTAATTGGCGCTCCCGCTTGCGATGATCGACCACACGATCGGCACCGTGATGTCGCTGGTGATAAACACGGACACGATGGGGCCGATAAAATAGACGAACGCAAACAGGTACATTTTGCGATACAGAAACCAGAGAAAGGGCTCGACTAAAAACGGAGCCCAGTTCCACGTGAGCGAAAAGCGGGGACCTTGTGCGGAGTGAAAGCGTCGAAACGCGTGCCGGTAATAGTCCCACGCGGGTTTCCACGACCAGCCACCTCTCAACGAGAATTGGAGACAATTTCCGGGACCGATCAACGTGCGCCAATTCTGCTCCTCCTGATCGGCCTCGGAGGCCGCCGCCTCCGCCTGAGGGGAAAATTCCTTTCCGCATCGCAGGCAAAACTGGGCATCATCGGGATTCTGTTGTTCGCAGGAATCGCAGGCTCTCATGGTTTTCGTTATACCATGCGACTGTTGCGGAAGGCCACCGGGCGAGGACGTGGCTAATAACTGCGACGCTGACGGGAGGGGGAAGACGGGAATGCAAAGGCCGTAAAGACACTGGATTCCCGTAGATCGACTGGATCCCCGATTAAGAACGTCGGGGACAAGCGTCGAGAATGACAGCTAAAAGAAAGGCGAGTGAGGCTTGTCTGGAGCAAACGGGGCGTTTATGCTTCATCATATATGAGCTTCAAAGTCGAAATTAAGAATATCGGCAAACTCACTGATGCGGAATTACGTATGGGAAGGTTCACCGTGTTTGCGGGGCCTAACAATACAGGGAAGAGCTTTGTCTCCAAGCTTCTCTATTCGCTTTTTGAGTCAATGAATGAAAACTATGCAGAAACGTATATAAACAAATTACTCCAGCCAGTTAGAGACAATTTGATAAAGCTGATGCAACGCGAACTACCTGATGACAAGGAATCCAAGTTATTACTTCTGCTTAATGAGATTAAAGAACTGGAATCTCTTGCTCGTAAGGCTGACAACTTTGAAAGATTGAACGAAGTTTGTTTAAGTCTCAGGAATCGGACAGAAAACATGCGGCAGACAGGCATTGAGGTTTCGCCGACTTCGAGCGAGATATTCTGGAAGGAATATCAAGATTTCCATGACTCTCTGAATATGATGCAAGAGACCTTGGATGAATTTAAAACGACACCTGATCAAGCGTTGGGCAAAGCCATTGTTCGTTCAGGTATGCGGAACAAAATCCGGCAAAACCTGATTCAAAATTTTCAAGTGCCAAGCCTTTCAGATCTGAGCCGTGACGAAAATGTCTCATCGAAAGTCGATGTCGAAAACATCGGAAGTTTTGAATTTTCAAATGGAGAAACCAGATTCGACACCGATGTCTCGGGGATAAAACAGTTGCAGCAGTACTCCAACGTCATCTACCTGGAATCACCGGTTTACTGGAAATTGAAAAACGCATTGGAAGACCTCAATCCTTCCCTCGAATTTTTCGGCAGAAGGGGGAGAGCGCGCCTCACGGGCGTCCCAGGATATTTCTATGACCTTGCCAGAGCATTGAAGTTCCAATACACCGGAGACATGGCGTTCCCGGATGTGTATGAACGGTTGACCGGCAGCAATGTCATTGGCGGAAAGCTTGCGATTTCCGAAACCGGCGATTTGTCGTTTCATGAAAACGGTCTCAGTTTCTCATTGCCTGTCACGGCCATGGGAATTGCCAACCTCGGCATCCTGGCGTTGTTGATCGAGCGCAAGGTGCTGGATGAAGGATCGTTTCTTTTCATTGACGAGCCGGAAGCACATCTGCATCCGGCCTGGCAGGTCTTCATGGCGGAAACCCTTTTCGAATTGTCCCGTCAAGGCGTGAGCGTCGTGATTGCCACGCATAGTGCGGATATCCTCAAATGGCTGGAAGTTCACGTAAAGAAAAATCCCGATGACGAGCAACTCGTTGCCCTCAACCGATTTTCTGCCAATGGCTGTGCGGTCGATGAAGACTTTGAAACCAGGATAGCAGAGATCAAGCAGGAATTAACCAAGCCCTTCTCCGATCTGTACTTGGAGGGGCTATGATTGCCCTTGAAAAATTCCTGGAACCGATTCAGATCGCAGGCAGCCCCCTTGAAAACCACCGGGCATATCGCATGGATGGGCAACCAGATATGAGGAAAGGTGCGGGTTTGGGCACATGTGCTTGCTGCGACTATTTTGTGACAAACACCGACTCAATTTTTCTTATTGAGGAGACGGAACTACTGAAAAGCATAAAGGGGTGGAAAAAGAAGGTTGAATACTTAAACAAAAATGACCAGAAAAATTTTGTTGATGAAAAAGTAAAAACGGAAAATCGCTTAAAGGTTTATGGGGCCTTACTGGTCCTAGCCCGCCTGACAAATAGATATGCCGAGGTAAGAAACCTTGTTGGTGAAAAGAAATATTGTTTCTGGCTTGTTGTAAGCGGCCTATCCACTGCAGAAGACAAGAGATACATTGATAACTTGAAAGACCATTTAACGGGTGCATTGGGCGGGGCTTTATCGCCGGAGGTGATGGATAAAGTTGAGGTTTTTCCTGCTAACTATTTGGAAGGTAAACTATCTGCAAATCAGGCCGCGCCTTGAACCCAGCATCCGAACTACGCAGACCTACCCGAACGCGGGCGCGTGTTGAAGATTAAATGTCTCTCAACGGAAATTACGCTTTCTTGACTGAATAGAACGGCGCATCTGCTTGGCTTTCAGTCGATTCCGTATACCTCACCCAGCCTCCTTGGGGGCTGCTGTCCTCCGTGTATGTATCGACTCATTCGTTCATAATTTTCTGTCGCTCACTCACCTCAACCCTCTCCCGATTCAGGGAGAGGGAGGAAAGCGCAATGAGTAGGTGCACGCCTTGCCCACGCGGGAAGCTGCAGGCCCCATTCCATTGCACCACTGAGAAGCCCTGTGCTAGATTCGCCTTTTCCCATGCGAGGTTTCGCCGTCATGCTGACTGAAGATCTGCAACAGCGTTCAGCCCGGACGATCATGAATACCTATGCCCGGTTCCCCATCAGTCTGGTTCGGGGTAAAGGGTGTAAGGTCTATGACGCCGAGGACCGGGAATACCTGGACTTTGTTGCCGGCATCGCGGTCAATGCGCTGGGTCACGGCCATCCGGACCTGGTCACGGCCATCGAACGACAAGCGCGTCACCTCCTGCATACGTCGAACCTGTATTATTCCGAACCGCAGGTGCTGCTCGCCGAGCGATTGGTGGCGCATTCCTTTGCCGACAAAGTGTTCTTTTGCAACAGCGGGGCGGAGGCCAACGAAGCCGCCATCAAGCTCGCCCGCAAATATTCTTTTGACAAATACGGCCCGGACCGCCACGAGATCATCACCATGCAGAATTCGTTTCATGGCCGGACCCTGGCAACTCTGACCGCTACGGGACAGGCCAAGGTGCAGCAGGGATTCGCACCGCTCCCGCAGGGGTTCAAGTACGCCGACTTCAACGACGTCGCCTCGATTGAACGCCAAATGGATCAGCGCACCGCCGCGGTGATGCTTGAACCCATACAGGGCGAGGGGGGCGTGGTGGTGGCCGATGGGGCGTTCCTGGAACACCTGCACGCGCTCTGTCGCGACCGCGACGTGCTGTTGATTTTCGACGAGGTGCAGACCGGCATGGGAAGAACCGGCACCCTGTTTGCGTATGAACAGTACAACGTCCGGCCGGATGTCATGACCCTGGCGAAGGGGTTGGGCGGCGGGCTCCCCATCGGGGCCTGTCTCGCCACCGACGAGGTGGCGCACGCGTTCGGGCCGGGGTCCCATGCGTCCACGTTCGGCGGAAATCCCCTGGCCTGTGCCGGTGCCCTCGCCGTGCTCAACGCCTTGCTGGACGACCGTCTGCTCGAACGCAGCCAGGCCGCGGGGGCCTATTTGCACAAAGGGCTCCACTCCTTGCAGAACCGGTTTTCCATGGTCACGGCGGTTCGCGGCCTGGGGCTCCTGCAAGGCATGGAACTTTCCATAGACGGGCAAGCGGTCGTCCAGGACTGTCTGGCCCGGCGCATGTTGATCAACTGCACGATGGGAAACGTGCTCCGCTTCGTGCCGCCGTTGGTCGTAACCAACAGTGAGATCAATCGTTTGTTGGACGTGTTGGCCGGCGTGTTGCAGAAACGGCTCGAGTCGCTTCCGCATCATCCATGAAGACGGGGAGCATTGATGTTGCACGCACACCGATTGGGACCTGACGTATGACCTTGTTGGGACATTCCATCCCGGACCCCGGCGTTTTGACGGCCCCGCCCGCAACGGCGGCGGGCCGGACGAAAGACCTGCTGGCGGTCTCCGACGTATCCGGCAGCCAGCTCTTTCGCTTGTTCCGCGTTGCGCGCGAACTCAAGGCCGCCCCGCGGACCGGACCGGCTTCTCAATGGCTGTCGGGATTGACCCTGGGACTCCTGTTCGAGAAGCCCTCGACCCGCACGCGGGTTTCCTTTGAAGCAGGTATGCATCAATTGGGGGGACAGGCCTTGTTCCTGCCGTCGGATACCATCCAACTCAGCCGTGGGGAAAGTCTCGGTGATACCGCCCTGGTGCTTTCCCGGTATCTGGACGGGCTCGTGATCCGCACGTTCGAGCAGACCACGTTGGAGGAGTGGGCCCGCCATGCCACCGTCCCGGTCATCAACGGATTGACGGACCTGTGTCATCCCTGCCAGATCCTGGCCGACCTGTTCACGATCATGGAAGTCAAGGAATCTTTTGCCGAGGACGCGTTCGAAGGCTTCAAACTTGCGTACGTGGGTGATGGGAACAATATTGCGAATTCGTTGATCGAGGCCGGAGCGAAAGTGGGGATGCACGTCGTGATCGGATGTCCGTCCCAATACCAACCCGATCCCGGTATCGTCGCACGAAGCCGCGACGAAGCCGGCCGCACGGGCGCGACCATCGAAATCGTCCACAATCCCGCCGTGGCCGCGGAGAACGCCGATGCCCTCTATACGGACGTCTGGACGAGTATGGGACAGGAGCACGAACAGGCCGAACGCGTGAAGGTCCTGGCTCCGTACCAATTAAACGAACAACTGCTCCGCCGGGCGAAACCGTCGGCAGTCGTGTTGCATTGCCTGCCGGCCCACCGGGGTGAGGAAATTACCGCAACGGTCCTGGACGGGCCGCAATCCGTGGTCCTGCAGCAGGCGGAAAACCGCCTCCACGTTCAAAAAGCGATCTTAACGGAATGGCTCGGCCGGCCCTGGCCCTGAGGCCCCCACGACGATGTCGACACGCTCTTCGCATACGATCAAGAAAGTCGTGCTGGCCTATTCCGGCGGCCTCGACACCTCGGTGATTCTGCAATGGCTCCGGACGGAATACCAGGCCGACGTCATCGCCTTTTGCGCGGACCTCGGCCAGGGCGAAGACCTCGCCGCCATCAAGAACAAGGCCGTGGCCGTGGGCGCGGCGAAGGTCTACGTGGAGGATCTCCGAGAGACGTTCGTGAAGGATTACGTCTTTCCCATGCTCCGGGCCAATGCCGTGTACGAAGGCTGTTATTTGTTGGGCACCTCGATCGCGCGGCCGCTGATCGCCCGGCGCCAGATCGAGATCGCCCAACAGGAAAAAGCCCAGGCGGTAAGTCATGGCTCCACCGGCAAAGGGAATGACCAGGTCCGGTTCGAGCTCACGTATACGGCCGTCAACCCCGATATCGCGATCATCGCGCCGTGGCGGGAATGGTCGTTTCAGTCCCGCGGTGAGTTGATTCGGTACGCCCGCAAACACGGGATCCCCGTGACCGCCACCAAGGCCAAACCTTACAGCATGGACCTGAACCTGTTTCACGTGAGTTACGAAGGCGGGATCCTCGAAGACCCCTGGAAAGCCCCGCCCGAATCCATCTTCCAGATGACGGTCTCGCCGGAGCGCGCGCCGGACAAGTCGAGACAGATTGAAATCACGTTCGAGCGCGGCGACCCGGTCGCGGTGAACGGCCGGCGCCTGTCCCCGGCCAATCTCCTCGATCTCCTCAACCGGCTCGGGGGACAACACGGTATCGGGCGGGTGGACCTGGTGGAAAACCGGTACGTGGGCATCAAGTCGCGCGGGGTGTATGAAACACCCGGCGGCACGATCCTGCACGCGGCGCACCGCGGCATCGAATCACTCACCATGGACCGGGAGGTGCTGCACCTGCGCGACAGCTTGATTTCCCGGTACGCGGAACTCGTGTATTACGGCTATTGGTTCGCTCCGGAACGCGAGATGCTGCAGAAGCTCATGGATGAAGCCCAACGCGGGGTGAACGGGACGGTCCGGCTGAAGTTATACAAGGGGAACTGCACGGTCACAGGCCGGCGATCCGATTCGTCGCTTTACCGGGAAGATCTCGCGACCTTCGAAGAGGACCAGGGGTATCGCCAGCAGGATGCCGAAGGATTTATCCGGCTCAATGCCTTGCGCCTGGCGATCATCAAAGCCCGGAAAACGTCGCGTTCCCGGGGTGCCACCAGTCGAAAAACCAAGCGGTCGCCATGAACTCCGGCAAGCGTACACCACGTCGCTTACGTCCGGCCGCTCGTTCCGACCGGACCGCGTCCCCGGCCAAGAAGGGCGCTCCTTCAAAAGCCTGGACCGGGCGAATCGCCGAGCCGACGCATGAATTGGTCGAACGCTTTACATCCTCCCTGCCTTTCGATCGACACTTGTTCGAATACGATATCCTGGGCAGTCTGGCCCACTGCCAGGCCCTGGAAAAGGCCGGGATCCTGACCCGTTCGGAACGTCGCGCCCTGACGCGCGGGCTCGAACAGGTTCGGGACGAGCTTCGTGAAAACCGTTTCCGCTTCAAGGCTGCGGATGAAGACATTCATATGGCGGTGGAGCGGCGGCTGACGGAAATCGTGGGCCCGGTAGGGGGGAAACTCCATACCGGCCGGAGCCGGAACGATCAAGTCACGCTGGATCTCCGGCTGTACCTGCGAGACCACCTCCGGACGTTGGAGGCGCGGCTGCAAGACCTGCAGCGGGCGTTCCTCGGACAGGCCCGGGAACACCTCGACGTGATCATTCCCGGGTATACCCATTTGCAGCGTGCCCAGCCCGTCTCGCTGGCCCATCATTTCCTCGCGTACGTCGAAATGCTGGAACGCGACAACGCACGCGTGCGGGACGCCTATAAACGCGTAAACGTGATGCCTCTCGGTTCGGGCGCCCTGGCCGGCAACAATTATCCGATCGACCGGGCCTTCACCGCAAAGCTGCTGGAGTTTCCCGCGCTGACCCGCAACAGTCTGGACGGGGTCTCGGACCGGGATTACGTGGCGGAAACGCTCGGGGTATTGGCCATCATCATGATGCACCTGTCGCGGTTGAGCGAAGAACTCGTCTTGTGGGCGTCATATGAATTCTCCTTCGTCGAACTCCCGGACGGCTTTTGTACCGGCAGCAGTATGCTGCCGCAGAAAAAGAACCCGGACGTGCCGGAACTGATCCGCGGCAAGACCGGGCGGGTCTACGGGCATTTTCTCTCGATCATGACGACCCTCAAGGGACTCCCGCTGAGTTACAATCGAGACCTGCAAGAGGATAAGGAACCTCTTTTTGACGCCATAGGAACTGTGCTAGAGTCCCTCACAATCTATGCCGAGTTGATCCGGCGTCTTCGCATCCGCCGGGACGTGCTCTCGGGAGCCGTGGGATCCGGGTTTCTGCTGGCCACCGAGTTGGCCGACTACCTGGTGAACAAGGGCGTCCCCTTTCGAGAGGCCCATGGCATCGTCGGTCGATTGGTGCGATACTGTCTTGAACGCCGGATGGAATGGCAGGATCTCTCGTTGGCCGATCTGAAGGCCGCGTCCCCGCATTTTTCCAGGGGCGCGCTGTCGTGCCTGAGCCTCGAAGGGGCCGTTGACCGGAAGGCCCAAACCGGGGGCACGTCCCGGAAGCAGGTGACCCGTCAGATGAACGCATGGGAAGCGCGTCTCGCCAAGAAACCGAAGAACTGAAAAAAATGTTGTACGATTCCCGACGTCCCGCTCTCCGACGGATCCTCGTGTTGACGGTCCTGTGTTCGGTTGCGGCGGGCTGCGGGGTGAAGGGGGGCCCGATCGCCCCGGAAGACATCGGGATTGAAGCCAAGATCCGGGCCCAACGACAAGCCGAAGAGAAACGCTCGACACCGGAGGAGCCGGAGGTCGTGCTGCCCCCTCTTCAACCCGTCGGGACCCAATAACCGGCCTTGAGGGGAGCCACGTGATTCGGATAAATTTCGACACTCCTCAACCTGTGGGCTCGACGCTATCGTAAGGGAGATTGTTGTATGGACGCGAACGCAGTACGCGAGAAAACCCGGACGTTACTTCTCCTCGATCCCTACCCCAGGAACAATCCCTATCGCATGACGCCGAGCGAGCGGCGCTCCATCTGGTTCCCCAAGCTCAGTTTGCCGGTCATCGCCGCGTACACGCCGCCCGACTGGGACGTGAAGCTGGTCGATGAGGCGGTCCAGACCATCGACTTCGATGAACCTTGCGACATGGTCGGTATCTCCGTGATGACCTGCTATGCCCCGCGGGCGTACGAGCTCGCCACGGAATTTCGCAAACGCGGGAAGACCGTGGTGCTCGGCGGCGTCCATCCGACTTATTGTCCCGAGGAAGCCCTGCAATATTGCGACACCATCGTGTGCGGGGAGGCCGAAGACCTGTGGCCCCAAGCCATGGCGGATTTCGAAGCCGGGCATATGAAACGCATCTACCGGATGGAGCACTTCCCCGCGCTGGACGACTATCGCGCCCCGCGGATTCAACTCCTCAGCCCGGATTCCTACATGACCCGGCATTGTACGTTCACCACGCGCGGCTGCCATTTCGATTGCGAGTTTTGCAGCGTGTCGCCCTTCAACGGGAAAACCACCAGGCGGCGGCCCGTGCCGGAAGTGATCGAAGAAATGAAACGCGTCAAGGAATGGATACGGGCCGAAGTAGTCGAGCGCATGACCAAGGGCTCGTTGTGGGAAGCCGTGACCATCGCGTCAAAAATCTGGGTGGGCCTCGAAGAAGGGTCGATCGTGGCCTTCGTGGACGACCTGCACAACAGTCACCGGGCGTATTGCCGGGAGTTGTGGCAGGCCATGAAATCCCTGAACATCAAATGGGGGTGCCAATCCACCCTGTTTCTGGGAGACGATCCGGAGATGGTCAAATTGGCGGCCGAGAGCGGCTGTATCTCGGTCTTCGTGGGCATGGAGTCGATCTCCGAGAATTCCCTGGCCGAAACCAACAAGGGCTTCAACCAGGTCAGAAAATTCGAAGACCAGATCAAAATGTTTCACGACCACGGCATCATGGTGAACCCGGGCATGGTGTTCGGGTTCGATAACGACGACGAATCCGTGTTCGAATCGACGCTGAATTTTCTCGTCCGCAATCGCGTGGAACTGGCGTATTTCAACGTCCTGACGCCCCTGCCCGGGACCGCCTTGTATGACAGGTACACCCGCGAAGGCCGGATTTTCGATCGGGACTGGGCGAAATACGACGGGAAGCACGTGGTGTTCCGCCCCAAACGGATGACGCCGGAACAACTGCAGGAAGGTTTCTTCTGGGCCAATCATGAGTTCTATTCGTTGCGCTCCATTTGGCACCGGCTCCGGCATACCAGCCAACGCCTGGTCCCCCGCATCGAAATGAATTACGAATTTCGAAAGCTGATCAAGCGATCCTGTCCCCAGGGGACGCTCTCTCCCATTGCGGCCGTGCTCAAGGATCTGCAGGCGAAACTTCCCTCGATGGACACCGCTTCGCTCATTCCCAACGCCCTGCATAAGATGAAGGTCCCGACGAAGCCGCACGAGTTGTTCCTGAGTATCAAGGGCCGGCGCCACGATGCGTCCGTCGCGCTCTTTATCGACCTGGAGGGAACCTTGGATCATTTGAACGCCCGGGAACTCCTGGATCGCATCAAGGACGCGGCGCAAAAAGCCAGGATGGACATCGTCGTCAACTTCGAACATCTCCGCCAGGCCACCCCAGGGGCGATCCGGATGCTCCTGGACCAGGACGTGCTCAAGACGGTGACCCCCTACGCGAAGCTGCGCTATCGTAAATTGCAAGACGCCTTTCATTCGGCCTTGGAAGGGTTGACGCTGTTCGACCCCGAACTGTTTGACGAGCTGCCACAAGATGCATGATTTTCACTATCACAATGATGCGCTCTTTTGTGAAGACGTCCCGCTCGAACGACTGGCCAAGGAACAGGGCACACCCTGCTACCTCTACAGTCACGCGACGCTGACCCGGCACTTCCAGGCCTTTGACCAGGCTTTCGCTCCGGTTCCCCATCTCATCGCGTTTGCCATGAAGGCCAATTCGAACCTGGCCATACTCCGGCTCATGGCATCGCTCGGCAGCGGGGCCGACATCGTGTCGGGCGGCGAATTGTTTCGCGCGTTGCAAGCCTGCATCCCCCCTGACAAGATCGTGTTCGCCGGGGTCGGCAAGAGTCCCGAGGAAATCGCCTATGCCCTGGACTCGGATATCCTGTTGTTCAACGTGGAATCGCCCGCGGAACTTCAAGCCATCAACGACGTGGCAAGGGGAAAAGGCGCGCGGGCGCGCGTGGCGTTGCGGGTCAACCCGGACATCGACCCCATGACCCATCCCTATATCACGACGGGGTTGAAAAAGAGCAAATTCGGCATCGGCGCGGACCGGGCGTTGGAGGAATTCTCCAAGGCGGCGGCGCTCTCCAACGTCGAGATCATCGGGGTGCATGCGCACATCGGCTCTCAACTGACGCAGGTCAGTCCCTTTGTCGACTCCCTGAAAAAAGTGGTGGGGCTGATCGGGACGTTGAAAGAGCAGGGCATTCCCATCCGGTATTTGAACATCGGGGGAGGGCTCGGCATTACGTATTCGGACGAAACACCGCCGCATCCCACGGAGTACGCCGATGCCATCACGCCGCTCCTGCAAGCGTCGCAATGTGAAATCATCATGGAACCCGGCCGCGTGATCGCGGGGAATGCCGGCGTGATGTTGACGCGCGTCCTCTACATCAAGGAGACCGGCACCAAAACGTTCGCCATCGTGGATGCGGCGATGAACGATCTGCTGCGACCCAGCCTGTACGAGGCCCACCACGACATCCTGCCGGTTCGCCAGGTCCCGAATGCCTCGACAGCGGTGTTCGACGTGGTGGGACCCGTGTGCGAATCCGGGGATTTTCTGGCACAAAACCGGACCCTGCCCGTGGTGAAGGCCGGGGATCTTCTGGCGGTGATGTCCGCGGGAGCCTATGGGTTCACCATGGCGTCCAATTACAATTCGAGACCCCGGACTTCGGAGATCCTGGTGAAGGGCGGGGAAAGTTTCGTGATCCGGGACCGCGAGACGTTCGACGATCTCGTGCGCGGGGAACGGATTCCCGCGTTTCTTGAGGCAAAGGCGTAACTGCGGATTCGACGGACAGCGTTCCGTTCGTCATACTGCGTCACACGTATTGTTTACCAAAGGTCGCACGATGTTTTCAGGATCCCTTGTCGCTATCGTCACCCCGTTCAAGAACGGCGCATTCGATGAGACCGCGTATCGCGAGTTGATCGAGTTTCAAATTGCCAACGGCACGCACGGCATCGTGCCCTGCGGGACCACGGGGGAATCCGCCACGCTCTCGCACGAAGAACACGAGCGCGTGGTCGCGTTTACCGTGGAAGTCGTGAACCGGCGGGTCCCGGTGATTGCCGGCACCGGCTCGAATGCCACGGACGAGGCGATTGCCTTTACCTCCCACGCCAAACGCGCCGGCGCGGACGGCGCGCTCCTCATTACGCCCTATTACAACAAGCCCACGCAGGAAGGCCTGTATCAACACTATGCGGCCGTGGCCCAAGCCGTGGATCTGCCCTTGATCCTCTACAATATTCCGGGCCGCACCAGCGTGAACATGACGCCGGCCACTATTGCGCGTCTCGCCAAACTCGACACCGTGGCGGGGATCAAGGAAGGCAGCGGGTCGTTGGGGCAGGTCTCCGACATCATTCATCAATGCGGCGACGATTTCACCGTGCTCTCCGGCGATGACTCCCTGACCCTGCCGATGATGGCGCTGGGGGCCAAGGGTGTGATTACGGTGACCGCCAACGTGGCGCCGAAAGAGATGGCCGACCTGGTGAATGCCGCCCTGGCCGGGAACGTGGCCGGCGCGCGTGCCGCTCATTTCAAACTCGCGTCGTTGTTCAATGCCTTGTTCTATGAGACCAACCCCATTCCGGTCAAAGAAGCCCTGGCCATGATGAACAAAATCGAACCGGAATTCCGTCTCCCGCTCACACCGATGTCGTCGGACAACCGTGAACGACTTCGGCTGGTCATGAAAGATACCGGGTTGATCTGACACCATGACGGCTGCCCGGGCCTTAGCACACAATGAGGTTATGAGTTCCCCGATACACGTCACGATCACCGGTGCTGCCGGCCGAATGGGAAAACGCCTGGTTTCCCTGGTCAACGAATCATCGCGCCTGCAACTGGCCGGCGCCACGGAAACGCAAGGACACCCGGCCCTTGGCAAAGATGCCGGGGACGTGGCCGGCTGCGGACCGCTCGGTGTCTCGTTGACGGACGACTTGGCGCAGGCCCTGCCTCTGAGCGACGTGGTCATCGATTTCACCGCACCGGCCGCCACGTTGCGCCATCTTTCACAAGCCGTCCAACACAAACGTGCCATGGTGATCGGCACCACGGGGCTGTCTTCCGATGAAATGGATCAGCTTCGCCAACACGCGGCGTCGATCCCATGCGTTCAAGCGCCCAACATGAGTGTAGGGATTACGGTCCTGCTCCAGATGATCGGAAAGGTGGCCCAGGCGCTCGGTGATGACTACGACCTCGAAATCATCGACGTGCACCACAACAAGAAGAAGGACGCGCCGAGCGGTACCGCGCTGAAACTCGCCGAAGTCCTGGCCGCGGCCAAGGACTGGGACTTGGAAGAAGCGGGGATCTACGCGCGGCACGGCCTCGTCGGGGAACGCACGAACAATGAAATCGGCGTCCAAAGCGTGAGAGCCGGTGACATCGTGGGCGACCATACCGTGCTCTATGCCGGCCCCGGAGAACGCATCGAGATCACGCACCGCGCCCACAATCGTGACCCGTTTGCCCACGGAGCCTTGCGCGCCGCGGAATGGGTCGTCAATCAGCCCCCTGGCCTGTACGGCATGGCCGACGTGCTAGGATTATCCCGGTAACACATACATTTATAATTTTTCTTGAAGAAGGAGGGTTGTGTCATGGATATGTTTGGAAAGATTCCGCTCATTGAAATTCCGGTCCACGTCACTCCAGACCAAAAAAAGTGGTTGGAGAAAATGGTGGAAGAAGGCCGGATCGCGGTCCCACCCGGCGGGACGCTGGAAAAAGGTTCCGTAATTTCGATGTTCCTACGGCTGTTGATTCACAACGCCATGGAAGAGCAGCAACGGCAAGCCGCGATCGAAGCCGCAGAGGAAGACGATGACGACGATGATGACGAATGAGGGTAGTGGGTAGTGAATAGTGGCTAGTGGATAGATTTCAATGCAATGAGGGCGATCAGGGTTGCTGCCCCCACCCCAACCCTCTCCAAGAGGGAAAGGAAGTGAGGGAGAAAGTAGCCGAAAGCCTTGTGCACCGCTATTCCCTATTCCCTATTCACTATCCCTATATCCAAAACCATGGCGAAGCCCAAGAAAAGCCCGAAGACGAGCCTAAAGAAGAGCATCGAGACTTACGCGCACACCGACAAGGAGCGCGTGAACAACCCTCCGGTCGGCCTAGTGACGCCGGATACGGACAAGGACGCGGGCAAGAAGACCTACGCCTACGACCCTCATCTTGACCCGCAACTGCAATGGGCCGGCAAGGCGGAGCACACGTCATTCGAAGTGCCGACCGTTTCGCTCCACGTTCACGAACGCATCGACCCGCGCACCATTGTCGAAGCCGTAAGGAAACGCAACGGCGCGAAACCGCAGATGTCGCTGTTCGCCGCGCCCGAAGAAAACCCGCCGATCCGTCAAGCCATCGAGTTCTACAAACACCGGCACAACTGGACCAACCGCCTGATCGCGGGCGACAGCCTGCTGGTCATGAACAGCCTGGTGGAAAAGGAAGGGCTCGGTGGCCAAGTTCAGATGGTTTACATCGACCCGCCCTATGGCATCCGTTACGGCTCGAATTTCCAGCCGTTCGTCAACAAACGAGACGTGACCGACGGCAGAGACGAAGATCTGACCCAAGAGCCGGAAACGATCCGCGCGTTCCGCGACACCTGGGAACTCGGCATTCATTCCTACCTGGCTTATCTGCGAGACCGCCTACTGCTGGCAAGAGACTTGTTAGGAGACAGTGGTTCGTGCTTTGTGCAGATCTCAGATGAGAATCTGCATCACGTGAAGGAACTGATGGATGAAGTTTTTGGAGTAAAGAATTTTCAGAGAATCATAGCGATACAAAAGAGGTCACCGCAGCCCGATAAATTCCTCTCTGGAATAGCTGATTACCTTATTTGGTTCTCTAAGGAAAGGGATAGAGCTAAGTATAATCAACTCTATCAGTTCATGGATGGTGAAAGGAATAATGAAGACTTTGTTACCAGCGACTTGACTTCTTCGCACGAGTATCATCGAACTCCTTTTGAGTTTGAAGGACAGAAGTTCAATCCTGGTAACAGATATTGGTCTACAAGTATTGAAGGACTCACTAACCTTAAACGAGCAGGAAGACTTGTAGTATCGGGTTCTACTCTCAGATACAAGAGATTCAAAAACGATTGGCCATGTCTACTGGTTGGTAATATCTGGGACGATGTGATTTTTTCACCTTTCATGGAAGATAAACTGTATGCTGTTCAAACATCAGTGAAAGCCATCCAGCGGTGCATTCTGATGACTACTGACCCCGGGGACTTGGTTTTCGACCCAACCTGCGGTAGCGGTACGACAGCGTATACTGCCGAACAGTGGGGCCGCCGCTGGATTACCTGTGACACATCCCGCGTGGCGGTCACTCTCGCTAAGCAACGCTTAATGACAGCGAGCTTCGACTACTACGATCTTGCTCATCCCCAAGAGGGCGTCGGTAGCGGATTCAAGTACAGGACCGTGCCGCACATCACGCTCAAATCCATAGCCAACAACCCGGATATGCGGGAAGGCATGGGCCGAGCAGAAATCAATGCCGCCATCGCCCGCTACGCGCCACAGGAAACGCTTTACGACCTGCCCCGGATCGACCGGGGCAAGACCCGTGTCACGGGACCGTTCACCGCGGAAGCGGTCCCCGCGCCGGCAGTGAAGCCACTGGACGAAGTCGTCGATGAACAGCCTGCGGACCAGTCCGTGGCGCGCACGGGTCAGACGATGCGGCAGGCTGATTGGCGCGATGAGTTGTTCAGAACGGGCATACGCGGAAAGGCAGGGCAGCGTATCTCGTTCGCGCGGCTGGAGCCGATGCCCGGCACGAGGTGGCTGCACGCCGAGGGCGAGACAAGGCCGGACAGCGCCGGTGCGGATCGCGTCCGGGATGGAGGAACCGCCGACAATCCCGAGCGCGTGGTGATCTCGTTCGGACCGGATCACGCGCCAATGGAACAGCGGCAGATAGCCCTCGCTATCGAGGAAGCCCAGAATCTCGTCCCCAAGCCCACGATAATTATTTTTGCGGCCTTCCAGTTCGACCCCGAGGCGTCCAAGGACATCGACGAAACCAACTGGCCCGGCGTCACACTGTTGAAGGCTCAGATGAACGCCGACCTGCTGACCGACGACCTCAAGAAGAAGCGCGCCAGCAACGAAAGCTTCTGGCTGATCGGCCAGCCGGACGTGGTCGTGGTTAGTGAAGAGTGGTTAGTGGATAGTATGAAGGAGGCTGTAGCGCCGTATGAAGTCATTGCAAAGTTATCGGGAGTTGGTAGTCTGGAAGAAATCCGTAGCCTTGGCCGAGACAATTTATCGTTGTTCGTCGCAATTGCCGAAAGAAGAGACCTATGGGATGCGGTCGCAACTGACGCGGGCGGCAGTGTCGATACCGGCCAACGTCGCCGAAGGCCAAGCGCGGCACGGAACGGGAGAGTTTCTGCACTTCCTGGGCGTGGCGCGGGGTTCCCCGGCAGAATTAGAGACGCTGCTGATTTTGTGCGAGAACTTGGAGCTTTTACCAAGAAAGAACGCAAACAGCGCGTTGACCGATTGCGAGGAAGTCGGGAAATTACTGACCGGGCTCGTGAAATCGCTCCGTCGCTGACCGATCCGCTCTCCACTATCCACTATTCACAAGTCACTATCCACGGCTTCGATTACTACAACACCAAGACCGGCAACGTGGAATCCGGCGGTAAGGACAGGATTGCCATGTGGATGCTGGACCACGACTATGACGGGCGCAGCCTGTTCCCCCGCCAAGTATTCTTCCCCATGGCCGGTGACGAAGACGGCTGGGCGAAACTTGCCAAGAACCTCAAAGCCGAAATCGACACGGACCTGATCGAAACCTATCGCGGCACAACCTCCCTTCCCTTTGCGGCAGGTGAGAACAAGCGCATCGCCGTCAAGATCATCGATGATCGTGGGATCGAGAGTTTGAAGATCATGGAGTTGGTGTGATGACGAGACCACCCAAATCCAAAGCCATAGAGCATCTGCGCAAAGCATTGGATGCAATACCGGAACTGAAGCAACAAACATATGACTCGCCGAAGTTTGACAAATGGCAAAGAGATACACGGGTCGCCATCAGCCACACGTTTGGTAATGTGTCAAGCCACGTGACCGAATTCGACAACATCCGTTTTACGCCATCAGAGATATTCTCTTATGACTTGGGGGGCTCGTATCCTGATCTAGAGGACGACGACGCTTACGTGAAAGGATTGGACTCTGCGTCATCATTGCTGGAATCCATGATTCAAGAGATCGAAGACTTTTGGGAAGATGATAAGCGGACAACGTCTGCTAGTACCCGATGGGAAAAACAGCAAGACGGAGAGCAGGCACTGAAATCTTCTGGCGTCCAAAGGAACGACCGACCTAGTTCGAATCAAGTCTTTGTCATTCACGGCAGAGACGAGGGTGCTAAGCAGACTGTAGCGAGATTCCTTGAAAGGCTGGGTCTTGAGCCGGTGATATTGCACGAGCAGGCGAATCAAGGCCGCACAATCATCGAGAAGTTCGAATATCATGCGGATGCACAGTTCGCCGTAGCTTTGCTGACACCTGACGATGCCGGTTCGCTTCAGGGCGACAAGAACAACCTCAGCCCGCGTGCACGACAGAACGTGATTTTCGAGTTGGGGTTTTTCATCGGACGGCTTGGCCGAGAGGGCGTCTGCGCCCTGACCAAGGGAGACGTGGAGATCCCATCTGATTATGCGGGGGTTGTGTACATTCTATTGGACAATTCCGATGGTTGGAAGATGAGGCTTATCAAGGAGTTGAAGAGCGCCGGATTCGAAGTTGACGCAAACAAAGCAATTTCGCCATGAACGCGCATATCGACATACCGCAAGACGAGTTGAGCGTGATGCTTGTTCAACAGACCGGCAGGGTCGAACACGCGGTGGTGAAAGCGACCTGGAACTCCATACGACAATAGGGCATCGAGAGTTTGAAGATCGAGGAGATCAGAAGGACAGAGAACTGACGTGGCCAGACTGAGAGTCGAACAGATCAACCCGGCTATTTTACGCGAATGTCGGGAACAGATTGGTTTGAGCCTTGAACAGGCACAGAAAAAAGAGCCGAATCTCGAGAAGATTGAGAAAGGCGAGGTTCGACCCACGTTCAATCAACTTGCCAAACTGGCTGGTCTCTACTATGTGCCCCAATGGGTGTTCCTGAAAGAAGAATTGCCCAACCGCTATAGATTTACGGAGTCTATCCCCGCTTTTAGACAGTTTGCCGACTCAAGTCATGACTTCGACGACCACAGCGTGAGAGTGGTGACGGCTAATGTTGCGCGTTTCAGAGAGTTGATCCTTGAATTGAGAAAGGACATGGAAGAACCAATCCCGCCATTTTCTCCGCCGGCCGTCACCTCCGATATTCCAAAACTCGCCCTGTCGGTACGGAAGTGGCTGGGGCGTACCAACATCGAATCTTGCACATTTGAACAATGGAAACACGCGCTTGAAGATAAAGGCGTATTTGTTTTTATGACCAGCAAGTTTCAGGGTTGGGCAAAAGTCGATCCGGATCTGTTTCGCGGCATTTCTATCTACAAGAGCAGACTTCCCATCATCGTCATCAACAACTCCGACGCGCTCGGAGCGCAGTCATTTACGCTCTTCCACGAACTGGGACATTTGCTGAAACAACAAAGCGTCTTTGACGTGGGAGGCTCCTTCGCACAATCGCAGTCAGAGAGATGGTGCGATACATTTGCCGGTGAGGTGTTGATGCCCCAAACGATCTTCAGGCAGGCGGCAAAAGCCTTCTCGCTCACGGAAACCGTGCCGGAGCAACTCCGGCAAATCAAAAAGATATCCGGAAAATTCTCCGTAAGCCCCTACGCTTGTGCAGTGAGGATGCGACATTTGAACATTGTCGATCGGCAACGATACGAGGCAATCACAAGTCTGCTGAGAGAAGAATACAAGCAATCAAAAGAAGTGCAAAGAAACAGTGACGCTCCAATGAGTAGAAATATCGCGAAAGAAGTCTTGAACCAGTACGGCGGCATTTATTCCAGAGTCGTCATCCAGGCATACCAGAATCGGGATATCGGCTTGCATAAACTCTGCAAGTTGCTGGGCATTAAAAGAGCTTCTCATGCCTTGAAATTGCAAAGCTTTCTATGAGTTATTGTATCGACGCTAACGTCTTTATTACTGTCTGGCACGTAACCTACCCCCGCAAAATATTTCCTACACTCTACCGAGCGATGGAAAATAAATTGCCCGGCGACATTATTCTCATCAAACCTATTTTTGATCAGATAGAACCTGTTTCAGGGCGAAAAGACGTACAGAAACTAAAGCAGGAACACCCTGTTCGTCTGTGGCTGAAAGAAGAGATAAGCATCCATGAAACACCTATTGACGATAAAGTAAGGCAGAAGGCATTGGAATTGATGGCGAAATATGAAACAGACGAATATTCCAAAGGAGCGGATGAAAAAGACGTTACATTGATAGCCTTTGCTCTTTTGGGCAATCACACAGTCGTTACGCTCGAAGAGAAACAAAAACAGCCACCGGCCAAGAAGTCGAACTACAAGATTCCTTTGATTTGTCAGATAGAAAATGTTGAATGTATCAGTTTTGTTGATTTACTGGGGCGATGCAACATCAGCGTCTAAGGCTATAAGCTCGTCAGCCACCAAGAGCTTTTTATCAAATCATCCCAGGAAAAGCATGAACGTGCATATCGACATATCGCGAGACGAGATCGCTGCCTGAGAGCCATCATGGAACGGGCTACCATCGACCGGCTGATTATCAACTCCCCCTATGGTGAGCCGACAAAGTACTGGAGCTATGACCGCGAGCGACGCACTTTCTCTCTCGTGGAAGGCCGGCGGCCGGCCGGATACGTCATCGCCTCTGAGAGTTCCCGGTCGTTCGATGACCCGGGCCATTTCGTTGAAATTCCCCTCGTCAACCTGATCCGGGCGCGCGTGCGGGCGTGGCGCGAAGCCGGGTATCCGGGCGTCACGGGCATCACGAAGCGGCTGCTGGAACACTGGACGAATCCTGAAGAGTTCGATAACCGTCGGTTATTCTTTTGTCAGCTTGAGGCTGCCGAGACGCTGATCTGGCTTGCGGAAGCGCCCGCCGCCGATAAGGTCGGCGTGGAGCCTCAGTCTGACGGTGGGCCGTTCCAGCGTTTGTGCGCGAAGATGGCGACCGGTTCGGGCAAGACCGTCGTCATGGCCATGGTCATCGCCTGGCATATCCTGAACAAGGTGACCTATCCCCAGGACCTGCGATTTGCCCGGAACGTTCTGATCATCGCCCCCGGCCTGACGGTCAAAAATCGTCTTGCAGTGCTCGAACCGTCCAACCCGGAGAACTATTATGAAGCCTTTAGCATCGTGCCGTCTTCCCTGCTCGACAAACTGCGCCAAGGCAAGGTCGTGGTCCGCAACTGGCACGCGCTCAACTGGGAAACCGAGGAGAAAATTGCCGGAAAACGTAGCGTTGATAAGCGCGGAGCCAAGAGCGATGAAGCCTACGTCCGTGAGGTTCTAGGCGACATGGCGAGTGCCCGGAACATCCTGGTCATCAATGACGAGGCGCATCACGCTTGGCGGGTTCCCGCCGAATCCAAAGTCAAGGGCGTTGCCAAGGAGGACATCGAGGAAGCGACCAAGTGGGTGGGCGGCCTCGACCGGATCAACAAGGCACGCGGCATTCTCACCTGCTACGACTTCTCCGCCACGCCCTTTGCGCCATCAGGTAAACGAAGTTCCGAGGAGGCGTTGTTCGACTGGATCGTGAGTGACTTCGGCTTGAACGACGCCATCGAGTCCGGATTGGTCAAGACCCCGCGCGTCGTGATTCGCGACGACGCGGTGCCTGATGCCAGGACCTACAAATCCCGCCTGTACCATATCTACAACGACCCGGATGTCAAAGACGACTTGACCAGGAAAGCCAAGCCCGAAGAACCGCTGCCGGACTTGGTCATGAATGGTTATTACCTGCTGGGGTACGATTGGCGCGAAACCGCTAAGGATTGGGACACTGCCGGATTCAAGACGCCGCCGGTCATGATTACGGTCGCCAACCGAACCGAGACTGCGGCTCGAATCAAGTATGCGTTGGATCACCGTAAGGTCCGCATCGACGAGCTTTGCGATCCGGAACGCACCTTGCACATCGACTCCAAGGTACTGGGGCAAGCCGAGGCCGCGGAGGAACCGATTGCAAAGGTCGCCGTCGACGAAAGCGAGGAAGACGCCGACGACGGCAAAAAACCGAATTTGACCAAGAAACAGCAAGCCGAGCGACTGCGCTTACAAGTGGACACCGTCGGCCAGGCTGGGAAGTCCGGCCAGCAGATACAGAAGGTAATTTCCGTGGGGATGTTGTCCGAGGGTTGGGACGCAAAGACCGTGACTCACATCATGGGTTTGCGAGCCTTTACCAGCCAGTTACTCTGCGAGCAGGTCGTCGGACGCGGCTTGCGCCGGACCGCCTACGAGGCCGACCCGGACACCGGCTTGTTCAAACCGGAGCACGTCAACATTTTCGGTGTGCCGTTTACTTTCCTGCCGCATGAGTCTGCGGAAGGGGTCATCCCGGAACCGCCTACGCCTAAGACGGCTATCGAGCCGGTAACGGACAGAGCGGCTTTTGAAATTTCCTGGCCGAACGTCATCCGTATCGACCACGTCTACCACCCGCACCTTTCCCTGGATTTGCAAAGGGTAACGACCCTGGAACTCGACGCCAGCCAGACGGCCAAACTGGCAGAACTCGCCCCGGTTGTCGAGGGCAAGCCGGACGTTACGAAAATCGGGGCTATCGATCTGGAGAAACTGGCGAAGGAATTCAGGACGCAGCAGATCATCTTCGAAACCGCTCGGGACGTTTACGACCAAATGCAGACGAACTGGCAGGGTGGTAAGGCTTTCCTGTTGGCCCAGTTGGTGCGGCTGGTCGAGCAGTTCATTCGTTCGGATAGAATCAGCATCACTCCGGCCTTATTCGTTCACGACGACCTCAAGCGCCGCCTCATCATTACGCTCAACATGACCAAGGTGGTCCAGCACATCTGGGAGGCGATCCGCTTCGAGAACACCGAGAAGCTGGAGCCGGTGTTTGATCGTGACCATCCCATCCGCTCAACCGGCGACATGGGGACGTGGTACACCGGCAAGCCCTGTGAGCACACCGGCAAGAGCCACATCAATTTCTGCGTCTACGATAGTGCGTGGGAAGCGTCAGAATCCTTCGAACTTGATCACAACCCCGCAGTAGCGGCCTGGGTGAAAAACGATCACCTCGGCTTCGAGGTGCTCTACGTCTATCGCGGCGTGGTGCGGAAGTACCGGCCCGACTTTCTCATCAGGCTCAGGTCGGGTGACATGCTGGTCCTAGAGACCAAGGGGCAGGACAGCGAGCAGGATCGGACCAAACGCCGGTTTCTCGACGAATGGGTCAACGCCGTCAATACACATGGCGGCTTCGGTCGCTGGACTTGGGCCGTCTCCACAACGCCCGGTGACATCCCGGATATCCTGGCACGACATTGGAAAAGGGGTCAGTGATCTCTATGTTCGTCCGGATGTTGATTCACAACGCCATGGAAGAACAGATGCGGCAAGCTGCCCTAGAAGCTGATGATGATGACGACGATGATGATGAATAAACAAGAAAACCCTCTCCCGGAGGGTGCGGGGAAAAACAGTGGCATGAGGCATGTCCCTGGCTTTGACCAAGATGGTGCGGCTACGAAGGCAATGGAATAGGCCAGCGCTAGCAATGTCCGTTTATGGACGCATAAACAGACATTTACGCGCCTGTAGAGACACTGGATTCCCGATTAAAGATGTCGGAAATGAAAGACAA
>MKWU01002096.1_pt1 | contig 31312 bp, 27 predicted proteins | sample 809101 | NCBI WGS metagenome assembly MKWU01 (sample SAMN05860141, study PRJNA318959) | sponge metagenome | host: Aplysina aerophoba | place: Slovenia: Piran, Adriatic Sea, Gulf of Piran | collected 2013-05-07
AATTGGCCGATGATGTTACCCAAATCAAGAGCAACTTTAAGTGGGTGTATACGATTGGCGGCGCTATAGTATTCTTATTAGTGTTGCCTTGGATTGCAGAAACTTTTGTTCTAATAAGTAGCTAAAGGTAACTACTCAGGTAGTCTCAGTGAGAGATGAGTATAGCCGCATCGGCTGAACAAGGATCTTGTGGAGGACTGGTGTTTCAAGTCTCAGGAGCAGGTGCCGCGTAAGCAAACCGTCTCATCCGTTCAACCGGATTGATTCCCAAGACATCTAGGGCGTTCAACCGGCATTTGCGAGCGGTCTCTAGCACACTGCGGAGAACGGCGAAGTCTTGTGCGCCGGCTTTGGTCCGAAAACTCACCGAGATCTTCTGCTTCACTTTCAACGGGCGGAGGTCGCGCTCAGCCAGATTGTTGGTGGCCGGGACCAGCGGGTTATGGAGACACCGCAGAGTATCATCACGATGATGTTTAAAGCGGAGAACCAAGTTATGACCGGGACGGCGGGGTGGTCGCCCCGACCCTTTTGAGACTGTGAATGTATTTGAGGAAGTTGCAACTTTCAAAAAACTTCTCGTATTGTATTCTTAAAAATTTAAAATAAAAGAATTATTTCATCGGTTTTAATAAAGTTTTCTATTTAATTAATTCCTATTGGTAATACTTTCACAGTCTCTTTTGGGGTAAGGGGCCAGTTGGAGGTGGTCGCGAAGACCCTGTTCCACAAGGCGGTTATAGCGTTTTTCAACCATCGCGATGAGCGTGGCCGGTAACGGCAAACCCCGTTGGTCCAAACGGAAGATTCGATAGAGATGGTCAGCCATCTTCAGAGCCCATGTTTCACCACTTTCGGCCAACCCCTGACATGCGCGTACAAGATGTGCCAAACAAAACGCATGATGCACCTCGGATTGATGACACCGATATGACGGCCAATGGTCATGCACCGCAATGCCGGTGGCATCCGTCATCACATCCCCTCGGCTGCGACCGAGCCAGTAATAGCAGTAGGTTGCGGTACCCGCTACATGCACCCAGTTGAGCGACCCTGTGACCCGCATACCGGTTTCATCACAATGGGTGACCGGCTCATGCTTCACAAGGTCTCCCAAATGGGCATACACCGGTTCGAAGCGGCGGGCGAACGACTGTATCATCGTGTGAATGGTTCCTTGGCCCATCTTTAACATTTTTCCTACCCTCATTTTACAAATATTGTGATTTGAACGCCAGTTTCGTTTCTGCGATTCCGCTCATTTCTCTCAAGTGGTGCCACGCGCCTCATTTTTGGGGCCTTTAAACCACTCCATGCCCACACTCAATCTCCCACATGTTTATTCGAGCTACAAAAATAGGAACCACCAAAGACGGTTCACATCTGATCACCTATCAACTGGTCAAGAACCAACGACATGGTCCACAGGTCAAACAAATGACCTTGCCGCTGACAACGACCAGTTGTGCCGGCCCGGATATCACGACCATCCATATTCGCACGACGGCGACACCGGATGAAATCCAAACCAAGATCGATCAAGACATGGGACTATCACTCCCGCCGAGGAATGTCCGAAAGTCAGTCGTTTGACTGGGCATTGATGCGCTACAAGGCGGGATAAAACCCGCACGACATTCAGAACATGATTGAGGTGCTCAAGTGCCGGAAGTGCGACTTCGTAGTGTCCCTTGGATTTTTACACCCCCGTTTCTATTGGCTTTTGACCACTTCATGTTAAAGATGGGGTAGTTTTTAGGGGGTACCCCCATAGAATCGGTGTTTTAAGTGATAAAGTGTCGAAGTCAGGAGAAAGAGGGCTTTCTCTTGAGGCGGCGGCAGCTAAGTTACTAAACCTTAATCGACACAAAAAAATCATTGAACCGTACGAAATCGCCCAATGTGTTGCATGGTTATGTTGTCCAGGTTCAGAAAGTATTAATGGACAGGTCATACCTATTGCGGGAGGGCAGGTTTAATCCTCTTTGCCAGAAGGACTTAACCGATATTTCTTCACAAAATTCTATTTTCTGTTTGCTTATCAAAAAGGTATATTGACTGTTCATCAAAATTAACTTCAACGGGGGTTTGGGGGCTAGTTTGCCCCTCACCTTTGGTTTCAACAACAATCCTTTCGCCTGTTGGAGTCTCAAGATAGTCGTATGTAACTCCGCCTAGTTTTTCTGATAGTTCAGTGAGGATATCTGAATCGGCAGGTTGAATTGCCAAATCTTGCGGACGCAAGCCAACAGTTACAAGAGTCCCAACCTTTGGAAGATTAATGTTGGGCTGCAAGATTTTGTGGCCCAATGCATTGACTTGTAGACCATTGTCTGTGACTATTCCCTCAAGAAAATTCATGCCTGGAGAACCAATAAATCCCGCGACAAACTTGTTTGAAGGGTTGTTATACAAGTCCATAGGTGTACCAACCTGTTCTACAACGCCATCCTTTAGGACAACAATTTTATCGGCAAGGGTCATGGCTTCAACTTGATCATGGGTAACATAGACCATGGTTACTTCCATTTCTTTATGCAAACGGGCAATTTCGACACGCATTTCAACTCTGAGTTCCGCATCAAGATTTGATAACGGCTCATCAAAGAGGAAAACCTCCGGGCCTCGGACGATTGCCCGCCCTATGGCAACTCTTTGTCTTTGGCCGCCTGATAAAGCCTTGGGTTTCCGAGCCATATAGTCAGTCAGCTTAAGAATTTCGGCGGCTTCCTTGACTTTGGTATCAATTTCCGGCTTTGGCACTTTATTCATTTTGAGCCCAAATCCAAGGTTTTGTGCGACAGTCATATGCGGATATAAGGCGTACGTTTGAAAAACCATTGCGATCCCGCGGTCAGCAGCATCAACATGAGTGACATCTCTCTGACCAATATGAACACTCCCTTGTGTGACCTGTTCAAGGCCTGCTATCATTCGCAAGAGGGTTGACTTGCCACACCCTGACGGGCCAACAAATACACACAGCTCACCGGGGTCAATTTCTAAATCAACCCCGTGTATGACCTCAACATCACCATAATTTTTATAAATGGACTTTAGTGCTACTCCCGACATAAAACCCTTCCTAAAGTAATTTTGCTTTTAATAAATACCCACAATCAGTTCACTTTAATCAATCCTAACAGACTATGCTAATTCGCTTTTTCAGTTAGTTCAACATACCTCATGTTTAAACAAAAAAAACATCTGAATGTCCGCGCATGTATTTATACCGCTTTTTATTGTAATTTGTGAAACTTATATGTAGTTATTCTAAATTCATTTATAATTTTATTTTGGGAGGAAAAATGAAGTTCTATTTTCATCAACTCATTGTGGGTCTTGCCTTCACTCTTCTAGGAAGTGTAGGATTTGCAAGCGAGTTAATTATCAATACTGATACATCGGATCCAGCTCCAAAGAAGGCTTTTGAGGATTTGATTGCAGGGTTTGAAGCTGAGAATCCAGACATTGAAGTAACCTGGAATCTCTTTGACCATGAGGGATACAAAACATCCATTCGTAACTTTTTGACTGCTGATGCGCCCGATATTGCGAATTGGTATGCCGGAAATCGTATGCTACCCTATGTGGATGCCGGATTGTTTGAACCTGTTGATGATGTTTGGGAGGCCGAAGGGCTTAAAGAATCGCTGAGATCAGCACTACCATCTATGACCCTTAACGATCAAATCTGGGGAGTTCCCTACACTTATTATCAGTGGGGTGTGTATTACCGGCAAGATATCTTTGAGGATCTTAACATCAAAGTTCCGACCAACTGGGACGAATTTGTCCAAGCTGGAAACACGCTTCTTGAGAATGGTATTACACCTATCACGATCGGAACCAAATATCTATGGACGGCAGCGGGTGTATTTGATTACATCAATTTAAGAACCAATGGTTATGACTTTCACATGGCATTAACATTGGGTGAAGTTCCTTGGACTGATGACCGAGTACGCCAGACAATGGACAATTGGAAAAGCATTGTCGACGCTGGGTTTTTCCTAGAGAATCATGCCGCTTTTACTTGGCAAGAGGCTTTAGCACCGATGGTTAATGGCGAAGCTGCCATGTATGTCATGGGGAACTTCGCTGTCGCACCGTTACGAGAGGCAGGATTGTCTGATGACCAATTGGGTTTCTTCCAATTTCCAATTATTAATTCGGAAATTTCTATTGCTGAAGAAGCCCCCACTGACACGGTTCACATTCCAGCGAATGCGAAGAACAAAGAAAATGCTAAAAAGTTTCTCGCTTATATCGCCCGTGCAGATGTCCAAACCCAAATTAACCAAACTTTGGGTCAATTGCCAATCAATTCAGGTTCGTCAATTACCTCCGATAAGTTTTTGGAAGCCGGATTTTCTATGTTATCCGCAGCTGATGGTGGGATCGCTCAGTTCTTTGACCGGGACGCACCAGCTGAAATGGCACAGGCTGGAATGCAAGGTTTTCAAGAATTCATGGTAAAACCCGATAGGCTTGATGCTATCCTTGACCGCTTGGAAAAAGCGCGTCAAAGGATTTACCAGTAATGCAAACGGAACACTTCAGCTTCGGCTGAAGTGTTCCGTAGCAATTAAGGTTCATTGATGCGCATAGCCGGTATTTCACAAAGGACGATTGCTCCCTGGCTTTTCTTAGCCCCGGGAGTATTTGTCTTTTTGGTTTATGTCATAATCCCCATTTTTCAGTCCATAAGTATTTCTTTCTACGATTGGGATGGACTTGGACAGAAAACTTATATTGCGTTGGGAAACTACATTGAACTTATTGATGATGAGGCCTTTTATACATCCTTAAAAAACAATGTTATATGGCTCGTCCTTTACTTACTCGCTATTCCAGCGGGATTGTTCATTGCCTTGTTTCTTAATCAGACAATTTGGGGGATAAGACTTTATAAATCTTTGTTCTTTTTTCCCTTTGTTATCAGTCAGGTGGTTGTCGGATTAGTCTTCAGCTGGTTCTATGACCCCCGTAATGGTTTGATGAACATAATACTCGTTGGTTTGGGATTTGATGCCATCCCCGTATTAGCCGATGAAAGATTCGTAACTTATGGAATAATCGCTGCTGGATTATGGCCCCAGACTGCCTATTGCATGATTTTGTACCTGACAGGATTAAATTCAGTTGATCCCGAACAAATTGAAGCAGGCCGCCTTGATAATGCTAAAGGCTGGAAAATGTTATGGTATGTTGTGCTTCCCCAACTCAAGCCGGCAACTTTTATTGCGGTTGTCGTTACCGTCATCGGGGCCTTACGCTCATTTGACCTTGTATCAATCATGACCAAAGGAGGACCTTGGGGCTCAAGCCGAGTGCTTGGTTATTATATGTATGAACAGTCCTTCTCAGAATATGGCTTCCGGATGGGCTATGGAGCTGCAATCGCCGTAGTTCTGTTTCTGATTATGATTGTTTATATCAGCTATTTTCTTTACAAAATGTATCGGGATGAAAAGGGTTACTAATGTTTCCAACCCCGATTGAGCAAAGCCATATAGCCGTCCAACGCTTCTATAAAATAGCGCTACCTGTCGCCTTGCTTTTATGGTTACTACCACTCATCGCTGTCATGTTGACTTCCATTCGGTCTGCTGCTGATATAACGTCGGGAAATTATTGGGGTTGGCCAACTTCAATTAACTTAATTGGAAATTATACAGCCATTTTTGAGAATACTCCGCTAGGCAAATACCTATGGAACAGTTTTAGAGTAACCATACCCACGGTTATTGGCGCTGTGGCCCTAAGTTGTATGACAGGCTTTGCTTTGGCCGTTTACAATTTTCGTCTCAACTTATTTGTATTCTTCATGTTCATTGCCGGCAATTTTGTTCCTTTCCAGATTTTGATGGTTCCGGTTCGAGATTTGACATTGAAATTGGGCGTTTACAACACCACCACAGGGCTTGCTTTATTTCACATTGCGTTCCAAACAGGATTTTGCACTTTGTTCATGCGCAATTTTATTAAAGCACTGCCGCGGGAATTAATTGAAGCTGCGCGGTGCGAGGGAGTTTCAGAAATACGAATTTTTTGGTACGTTGTTCTCCCTTTGATGAAACCAGCGATTGCAGCGCTCAGCGTTTTGATTTTTACTTTTATTTGGAACGATTACTTCTGGGCAACAGTTCTCACACAGGGTGTGGACTCACAGCCTATTACGGCTGGATTATATTCACTTAATGGGCAATGGATTGCGGCTTGGCACCTTGTTTCAGCGGGATCAATTGTCGCAGCAATTCCGCCCATTGCCATGTTCTTTCTGATGCAAAAACAATTTATTGCAGGGTTAACACTTGGTGCCGTGAAATAGCCACCCTGGCGTCTGTGTAGGTCACTAATATTTCCAATTATTCCTTGATAATTTTAATCAACCTGCCCACGGTACCTTGGTAAAATTATTAGTAATTTATTTGGCTATAATCAATGAATAAAATCCCAAAAATCACCTTTATAGGGGCAGGTTCTACCATCTTCCTAAAGAACATAATGGGTGATATTTTAATGCGTGAAGAGCTTCAAAATGCTCACATATCCCTCATGGATATTGACAAGAATCGATTGGAAGAAGCTCATCAAATCACCAATAAAATAATTACTACTCTCAAAATACCGGCAACGGTCTCTAAACACCTCAGCCAAGAAGAGTCTTTGAGCGGTTCAGATTTTGTCATTGTCGCCTTTCAAATAGGAGGCTACAAGCCCTGTACGGTTAATGATTTTGCAATTCCTAAGCAATATGGATTGGAACAAACCATAGGAGATACCCTTGGTATCGGTGGAATCATGAGAGGTTTAAGAACAGTTCCATATTTATTAAAACTTTGTGAAGATATGACACAGTTATGTCCTGATGCGATTATGCTACAGTATGTCAATCCCATGGCGATCAATTGTTGGGCCCTTGAGAAATTATATCCCAAAATAAAGGTCGTTGGATTATGCCATTCCGTGCCATACACTGTTAACGAACTCGCTGAAGATTTAAATTTGGATTCACATCAAATCCAATTCACCTGTGCAGGCATCAACCACATGGCTTTTTTTCTTAAGCTTGAACAAATCCTCGATAATGGCAAAACCAAGAATTTATATCCTGAATTACTTCACAAATACCAACAAGGAATAATTCCAAAAAGCAATCGCCACAATCCCCGCTGCCCAAACATAATTCGCTACGATATCATGCAGAAGCTGGGTTATTTTGTCACCGAAAGTTCTGAACATTTCGCTGAGTATGTTCCTTGGTATATTAAAAAGGACCGCCCCGACTTAATCGCGAAATTCAAAATTCCGATTGATGAATATCTTGTCCGCTGTGAGGAGCAAATTACACAGTGGCAAGAACAGTCAATTGAACTCGAAGCAAACAATCCTCTTGAGTTATCACCGAGTCATGAATATGCATCGGATATTATTCACTCAGTCTGGACAGGGAAACCTTCTGTTATTTATGGCAATGTTCCAAACTACGGGTTGATTAGTAACCTTCCTCATCAATGTGTCGTTGAGGTTCCCTGCCTTGTCGACAAAAATGGTATACAGCCCATTCGTATGGGAGCTATACCTATCCAATTAGCTGCATTAATGCGAACCAACATCAACGTTCAAGAGCTCACAGTCGAGTCCCTCGTAAAAAGGAATAGACAGTATATTTATCAGGCCGCCATTATGGACCCTCACACGAGTTCAATACTTGACCTTGACCAAATATGGAATATGGTTGACGATTTACTCACTGCTCATCAAGATTGGCTCCCTCAGTGGACTCAATCAAACTCTAAGGATTTCAGCAATATCTCCGAGTGATTGCAATAGAGTGATTACATCCGACAAGAAAATTCACCATGCCAATTCTTAAATCAATTAATGATCACTGGCAATTTTTTGATTCGGGTGCACCCGAATTGATTAACGAGCAAAGTATCGGAAAGTTGGTTTCGTTACCGCATAATGCGGTTGATATTCCGTTGAATTATTTTGACGAAACTGCATGGCAAAAAAATTTTTGCTATCAAAAAATTATTGAGTGGAAGCCAGAATATCTCGGAAAAGAGATCTGGCTCATTTTAGATGGTGTTATGGCTGATACCCAAATTTATTTTAATGGTCAGCTGATTGGTTCTCACCGAGATGGCTATACACCCTTTGAGTGTAAACTTCCTATGCACCCTGACCAGAAACAGAATTTACTTTCAATTTTCATTAATGGAACCGAAAATCCAGATATTCCACCGTTTGGTGGGCCGATCGATTATCTTACTTATGCTGGCATTTACAGGGACGCTTGGCTCAAGATTTGCGACCCTGTGGCAATTGACCTCATTAAAATTGAACCACAGGATATTCTGAAAGGCCATAAATCGGTATCAATTTGGTGCCGAGTACGAAGTTTTAAATCAAACCCTTATCCTATTTTTGTTACATCAGAAATACTTGATCCTGACGTTGGCGAACAATTGCTGGGAATAGCAAATGGGGTTTGCAATGATAATGAAGTTCGACTTGAAATTAATAATTTGACTGACATCAAGCTTTGGGATTTAGATTCCCCCAAACTTTACAAGCTCAAGACCACTGTTCAATGCCAAGAATTCTCAGACACAATTAAAACTTCGTTTGGGTTCAGAAGTGCTGAGTTTAAACCCAACGGTTTTTTTCTGAATGGTCGCCTATTCAAAATAAGAGGACTTAATCGCCATCAATCATTTCCATATGTTGGTTATGCCATGGGCCGGATTGCTCAGGAGCAGGATGCCGAGCATCTGAAATATGACTTAGGATGTAATCTTGTACGAACCTCCCATTATCCCCAGTCGCCATGGTTTCATGATCATTGTGACCGCATTGGCTTGCTTGTTTTTGAGGAGATTCCTGGTTGGCAACATATTGGAGGGAAAAATTGGAAAGAGCAAACTCTCAAGAATGTTGATAGCATGATCAAGCGCAATTGGAACCGTCCTTCAAATATCTTGTGGGGAGTTCGTATCAACGAATCCGCCGATGACCATGATTTTTATGTTAAAACCAATGCCTTAGCCAGAAAACTTGACCCTACTCGGCAAACTGGTGGCGTCAGATGTATTCAAAATAGCGAACTTCTTGAAGATGTTTATACGATGAATGATTTTGTTCAAGGGAGTGAAGAGCTTCCCGGCACAAATCATTCACGAATTTCTCTTAATTACCAGGCCGATATCACCGGTCTAAGCGAGAACGTACCCTACTTAGTAACTGAGTTCAATGGACATATGTTTCCGACAAAAAGAACTGACCATGAGCAGAGGCAATTGGAGCATGTTATTCGTTACCTTGACGTCATCAACAGGGCTAACGGGGACCAAAACATTTCCGGTTGCATTGGGTGGTGTTTTGCAGATTACAATACTCACAAGGACTTTGGCTCAGGCGATCATATTTGCCATCATGGTGTACTGGATATATTTCGTACACCTAAATTCGCCTCCTACGTTTACTCAAGTCAAAAAAATCCAGAGGATGAAATTATCCTTAAGCCAGTAACATACTGGTCCAGAGGAGAACGAAATATTGGCGGTGTTCTGCCTCTTTACATTTTGACCAATTGTGAAAAAGTCACAATGGAATTTGGAAACTCTATTAAAAAATCAGCCTATCCGAACACAAGTAAATATCCCTTTTTAGATTATCCACCAGTTATCTTTGATCATACCCTATTTGAACCCGATGAGCTCGGGAAATGGGGCTTATACTGGACGAATGTTAAATTTACTGGTTTTCTTAACGATGCGGAAGTCATATCACTCAAAATGGTTGCTGACCCCATAGCAACTAAACTAGAAATTGGTACCAATTGGAAACCTACAAATTTTAGTGGTATTGAGCAGGTTCGAGTTGAAGTTAAAGCACTTGACCAAGTCGGCAACGTTCTCCCCTATTTTGATGACCCTCTCACTATTGAAACGCAGCCAGGAGAGATTATTGGCCCCTCCTCTATGACACTTAAGGGGGGAATATCAGCATTTTGGATTAATATTTCACCCAATAGTGAAAGCCTTGTTGTTTCAGCACGGACGCCAAGGTTGCCACCTGTCTCACTCAGGATTGAGTTATAGTTGCGACTAATAAAGTTAGGGGTATAACTGCCAAATGGTTGAATAAAACCTGACAGAAAAGAAATATTATTTTCTTCACTGCCTTTGAAACTAATTTAAACACAGTGAGTATAAATTAGGAATTTGGTTGGTGCCCCCAGAGAGACTCGAACTCCCGACCTCCTGATTACAAATCAGATGCTCTACCAGCTGAGCTATGGAGGCAACAGAAGTAGAAATGTCACCTAGAGGAATTTATTTCAATGGTTATTATTTGAAATATTGCTTTTACCCTCAAATAAATCCTGTTCTCATGAGTTCGCCACCTTGACCCCCATTTAGCTTTTTCATTTTTCCTAAATTCCTACCAGCTTTATCTACTACAGATTACCATAGTGCCTACTATTATTTCATTATTAACTTCTACGAATTTGTTTTTAAACTGAACTTCACACACCCAATACTCCTTAAAGTCCTGCCAGAAAGGGCTCGACTCCCACTTTTGACCCCTAAAAATATGATTTCGTTCCCATAATAGGATAATAGCATGGCCGACAACATCGAAACCATCTATAGCCAATTCTGTTCCACAACAATCCTCCTCCGAAACACCAAACGCGACGGCAAACGAATTCGTAAAACAACCATCGCTAACCTCTCCCAATGCTCACCCAAAATTATCAATGGCTTCCGAGCCATCTTTAAAGGAGGAACCCTCGTCAATCATATCCACAACCACGTCAGGCTTCAACGCTCTCTCCCCTATGGACATGTCAAGGCCGCCCTATTGACCACGCGGAAACTGGGACTGAAAAAAAATACTCCCCCGAACCCCGGTCCGCCAACGCTCCCTCACTCTTGCCGCCAACTTGAAACCATCTCCGGGAATGAAATGCTCGTAACCCTTGATAGACTGCTTGAGAACCAACCTCGGATTGAATAATCTTGCCCGACAGAACCTTCATTCTGCGACCCTGCTGCTGTATGACGTCTCAAGTACCGATCTAGAATGTCGCCATTGCCCTAGCACAATGTGGAGACAACCGGGATAAGAAGAAAGGAAAAAAGTGGCAACTTGTCTTTGATCTCTTGCGTACGACACAAGGCTGCCCGGTAGCGGTTGTTTGCGGGCAACACGAGTGGTCCAGCCACCTTGAGTGCTCAGATTGACAAGGTCCAGACCCGGTTCGGTATATCACACTCTCTAAAACCGAGAGACTGAGGGCCCGTTCACACAGAACGGGCAGGCGAGGCGTGTCCTGATTTTTAAAACGTCATAAATGGTGTGAGAAAAGTGATTAAAACGGTTATTTTTTGGAAAAAACTGAGCTCAAATTCTAGAAAATATTGAACAAGAGGTTTTCGAGTCATCAATTATTTTAGTAAGCCGATGAAAAATGAGGTATCTTCTGGCGGCCACTAATTATTTGATTTAGGTCGCTGATTAGGGGAATGAGATTGTTATTCACGAACCTGCTCCCATATGATATAGTGAAAACAGTAACAATTCATGGATGAGAAAAAAACATGATCTCAACCTTGGAGCATGATCATATTATCGGGCCGCTGGGCTCTACTTTCCATCGTATCAAGGTACCACCAGCGATGCGACAGGCCATCAACTGGGATTTTGACTGGAGCAAGCTGGGCAAACGGGTGATGATTGACGCTAGGGAGGGTATCATCACGTGGATAAGTCCGGGCACCACCCATGAAGGAGCCGCCGATGCTGCGGACAAGATTGTCCTGTCGTGCGGTATCATCCTTAACCTCCCGACCGTTGGTCGCCGCGGGACACGTTGGGAAATACCAGGAGGTCCCGGCAAAATTGAAGTAGAGGCTGATGCCTCCTATTACATAGGTCAGAAGGCCGATGGTTTTTATACAGCCCGGAAGCAGGGTATAAAAGTGGCTGCAAACTATGTAGCCAGAACACCACCCGACTTGATGGTTGAAGTGGAGGTTACCAATTTTGATGCCAGTAAACCAGCCAAATACAGGGAACTAGGGGTCAACGAGATGTGGCAATTCACCTACGATGAGAAGCAGGACACCTACGAGGCTGCCATCCTTGAACTGCAGGCCAGTGGTCGGCCACAGGAGATAAACCACTCCTTGGTGCTGCCTAGTCTTGGAGCAAGCCGGTTGCCAAATATCTATACCATGGCTGAGACCAGTGGCCTTCAGAACCTTAATGCCCTGCTGAAGAAGGAACTTGTTGTTCCCTTGCCACCAAAGAAAGATCCAGCGAAAGCCTAACCATCAGATCCATCCGGTTTTAAACAACTGTTCTTTGTGCCAAGTGAAGAAATTCCAAGCAAGACAAGGATTGACCTTTTGTCTTCAATCCCGATCATAACTACTATAATAGGTGCCATCAGGAGCGATCGAGGGTTCTCATACGTTTCTACCAACCGACGGCTCACTCCGCAAGAAGCTGCGGGAATCCTTAATGTATCGGCGCAATATCTTGATACATTGCTGGATGAGAAAAAATTCCACATGTCCTGACGAAAGTATTAGTTTTTTGATAATTATGGGTAGTTAACTTAGGATCCAAACCGAAGTTGATTGTGACTTAATATTATATGTCCAAACAGGTTTGAATGTCACCAAAAACCTCAACCATCTCTGAGGTGTCAAAAAAATGATACTTTCATAGTCTCAAAATAATCCGGCAAGTGTATTGAATTCCGCCAGAGCCTATTGTTGCTGGTCTGTTTCAATCAGGCTTTTCCATTTGAGAGTTCCAATTATTCATGCAAAGGTAGCGTCAATTGATTGATTGAAACGAATCATAAGAAAAACAATAGTTCAAATAATAAGATGACATTGAGGAAAATTATTATGAATAATCTGATTTAGAATAAATTGACATCTCCATAACAATAATTAAAACACCACAACATCCAGTTAAGACTATTAACAAAGCTGCGGGTGAGGCCTGACCGAGATTTTCAAGCGAAGCTCTTTCATATACGCTTGTGGCCAATGTATTATAGTCAAATGGACGGAGTAACAATGTTGCTGGTAATTCTTTGATAGAATCGACAAATACTAGCAGACAACCCGTGAGAATCGATCCTTTAATTATGGGCAGTTGAACTTTGACAAAAGCTTGAGTAGGTGAATGGCCAAGGGAGCGGGGTACAAGATGGAGTGAAGGGGAAACTCTACTTGAAGCTGTTGTAATGATATTATGGGAAATCGCATAAAATCTAATGCAATAGGCAAGGATAACGCCGAATGAGGTACCTGTTAGAATTAACCCCGGCTCAAAATTAAATAGGGCTTTAATTAAATCAGCAACGGTATGATCTATTGAAATCAAAAAGATCAAAATTCCTAATCCTATTACGGCACCGGGAATTGCGTACCCTAAAGTTGTTAATGGCATCAGTAATTTAAACAAACTACTTTTTATTGAAGATTGACCATAGACCAATACAATTGCCATCAGTGAGGTAATTATTGCCGTGGTTCCGCCCGTGAACGCACTATTTAGGAATGCTAAATATAAGTCTTTTCTAAGCCACTCGTTAAAATTCCCCAAGGCATGATAGAGAATGATTCCGATCGGTAAAACGAACCCCATAGCGACCAATAAAATGCAAAAGATTGACGCTAGATACCGACTTATTCTCCCTAGAGGACGCCGCAATGACTTGATCGGTTTACGCTGGTGAGAATAGAATCCTGCCTGACCGCTTAGATACTTTTCGCTCAGCACAATTATGAAAATGAAAAAGACCAGGCCTAGTGCAAGTTGTGCCGAACCTTTGAGATCATTGCCATCAAGCCAGACACTGAATATTCCGGCCGTGATTGTTTGGATAGAAAAATAATCAACAACTCCAAAATCAGCAATTGTTTCCATGACCACGATAATGAGCCCAGCAAAAATGCCAGGTCTGATCAAAGGTAACAAAACACCGTAAAAGCGAAAAATTGGACCTTTACCTAGGGTACTTGCTATTTCCTCATAAGTTGAGGACTGCTCTCGCAAAGCAGCTCGAGTAAAGAGGTAGATATAAGGAAACAACACAAGTGAGAGGGTAATCGCTGCTCCGCCGAGGCTTCTTATCTCTGGAAAATAATATTCCGATGCGAGACTATATCCAAAAATATGACGTATGGTTGTTTGAACAGGACCAGCAAATTCTAAAAAATCTACAAGAGCATAAGCGGCAACATAAGCAGGGATAGCAAGTGGAAAAAATAAACTGTATTCCACTAAACTTCTTAAGGGAAAGCTGAACATCGTAACAAGCCATGCCGATAAGACTCCTAGCACCGTGGAAATTACGGCTACGACTAATACTAACACAAAGGTATTATAACCGTAACGTGTAAAAGTTGATGATGTCACTAAATCAATCATTGCACTTGAATCAGTACCAACTCCTATTTTTATCCAACCAATTGCAATGAATAAGATAGAAATTATAGGTATAAATATGACGGCTAAAATACCAACCATCAGAACAACAAATGATATTTTTTGGTATCGAATCATTGTGGTTTAATAAAAAGTTTCAAGCGGGTAAGGGTTATCCGTAATATCTTACAATTACGGGGTAGCTGATACTACTTTTCAGAAATTTTATGCGTGTCACGAATAGACTGAACGGCAAACTTGATCCACTCCAAACATCTCTGGTCAGAAAATCGGTGGTCAGCACCAGGTATAAGTTTTAGAGAAATATCAGGGCATTCAACATGACCCAATATTCGCTTGGATAAATTTGGATCAACATCAACGTCATCCAACCCATGCAGGAGCCTAACTGGACATTCTAGCTTGAAGGGCGTATTAAAAACTCTGAAATCTTTACCTGAATGAAGTAAAGCTCGTGTAAACACATAAGGCTCTCCATACTCCGAAGGTGATTCAAAATAGCCTTGAGTTTCTAATTGTTCCCGTTGATTATCTGTTAGTTCATCAATCAATTTTTCAGTAAATTCAGTGGCACTGGCTATGCCTACAAAACCCTTGACAAGATGTGGGTACCGATGAGCAAACACTAAGCCTAACCAGCCCCCTAACGACGAACCAACAATGATTGAAGGCCCGATTTTCAATCCTTCAATAATTCCTACAATACTTTCAAACCAATCAAAAATAGTCGTTTCGATAAATGGTATCGATGATTGACCATGACCAAGATAGTCAAATCTTAACATTGCGAGTTGGTTTTCTTGACAGTATTCCTCCATTGCCAATGCTTTGGTTCCTAGCATATCGGATTTTAAACCCGGGAGGAATACAACACCAGGGCTTGAACCCGTACTCAAGCAGTAAGCAAGTTCAGCATTGTTTCGACCGGGCAAAGTGAAATACTGAGGCATTGATCAATCTCTATTTTAAATTTGATTTATGTCGATTATGTAATCGCGGTTGTATAGAAAATGTAAATTTAAATGTTTTTTACACTAACTCATTGAATTGGCACATAATATTCATTATTAAGTCATTAAATTATAACCTGATAGCCTTTTCCCACAACCGGGTGCATGGTAGGTACCAAAACGATGAGGATGTTTAATGAACAAAAGTATTTCCGTCTCATTTCCTGATGGCTCTGTAAGAGAATACCCTCAAGGAATTACCCCAGCTCAAATCGCCGATTCCCTTTCTAAGTCACTTGCCAAAAAAGCAGTTTCAGCTTGTGTCAATGAAATCCATTGGGACCTTCAGTGGCCCCTTCAAGACGATTGTTGTATTCAAATCAACCTGAACGATGATAATCCCTATTCCCTTGAATTAATCCGCCATGACTTTGCCCATGTGATGGCTCGAGCAGTACAAGAGATTTGGCCAGATACCAAGGTAACTATCGGCCCGGTGATCAAGAATGGGTGGTATTACGATTTTGACCGGGATGAAACCTTCGTGCCTACTGATTTAGAACGCATCGAAAAGAAAATGAAAGAAATCATCAATCGACGAGATCCAATACGAACTGAAATTTGGAGCCGTGAAGATGCCTTGAGTTATTATGGGGAAAAAGGGGAGAAATATAAAATTGAGCTCATTGAAGCTATTCCTGCTGATCAGGATATTCGCATGTATTGGCATGGCGAATGGCAGGACCTTTGTCGGGGTCCACACTTAAAGCACACTGGTCAATTACCGGCTGATGCATTCAAGCTGACGAGTATAGCTGGAGCCTACTGGCGTGGTGACCCAAAACGGTCAATGCTCCAACGCATCTATGGAGTTGCCTTTCGTCGTCGTGATGACCTAAAAACGTATCTGAATTTCATTGCCGAAGCACAAAAACGTGATCACCGTAAACTCGGACGCGAAATGAATTTATTTCACTTTCAGGAAGAAGCTCCGGGAATGGTCTTTTGGCATCCGAATGGTTGGAGGATGTACAAAGAGCTCCGTTCATACATGGACCGCAAGCAAAAGGAAAATGGCTATCAAGAGGTCAACACGCCCCAAGTCGTTGACCGTAGCCTTTGGGAAAAGTCTGGTCATTGGGAAAAGTTTCACGAAAATATGTTTCTTGTTAATGTTGATGAAAAAATTGACCCCAATGAGCGAGTGAGTGCCCTCAAACCTATGAATTGTCCATGTCATGTCCAGATTTTCAACAATAGCCAAAAAAGTTATCGCGAACTTCCTCTTCGCATCGCCGAATTTGGTTCGTGTATCCGGTATGAACCATCGGGCGCATTACATGGCTTGATGCGGGTAAGAGGATTTGTCCAGGATGATGCCCATATCTTTTGCGAAGAAGAGCAAATCGAAAGTGAAACTAAAAAATTCATTTCTATGCTCTCGGAGGTTTATCAGGATTTAGGCTTTTCTAAGTTTGCAATTAAATTCTCAGACCGGCCCGACATACGAGCTGGCTCTGACAAAACATGGGATCGTGCTGAAGCGGCTTTACAAAAAGCAACTACCGCGGCTGGTTATGAATTTGAACTCAACCCAGGAGAGGGTGCCTTTTATGGACCCAAACTTGAGTTTGTTCTGACTGATGCCATCGGCCGAGAATGGCAATGTGGAACTCTACAAGTTGATTTTGTCTTACCCGATAGGCTTGATGCTGTTTATATTGGCCGCGATGGAAATAAGCATCGTCCAGTAATCCTACACCGAGCTATTCTTGGAAGCTTTGAACGTTTCTTGGGAATGGTGATTGAAAATTATGCCGGACGCTTGCCCCTTTGGCTTGCCCCTACCCAAGTCATTGTTGCGACAATTGTTTCGGAAGTGGATGACTATGCACGCCAGATTGTTGACTATCTCACTTCACATAATGTCAGGGCTCTTGCGGATACCCGCAATGAAAAAATTGGATATAAAATTCGTGAGCATTCGATTGCCAAAGTTCCCTTCATTTTTGCCGTTGGTTTAAAGGAACAGCAAGAAAAGACCGTTTCTATAAGAAGTCTTGGAGAAACACGCATTCAAACGCTTGAACTTGAAGAAGCCATTACCCAATTTAAACAACGCATTTTACCACCCGACCAAAAATAATTGATTGCCTATTACTTCATCTCATTTCACGATTTTTCATTATCCTAGCTGGTGAAAATATATTGAAATCCGCAGTCTTTGATGCTATGATATAACCAACTATTAATATTAGGAGTTGACCAATTACGAAGAAACCTTTCAACAAATTTCCAGAGAAAACAAACATACCTCGTTCTAACGAGGAAATAACTCATGCCGAAGTCAGAGTTATAGGCCATGATGGCTCAAATCTCGGCGTCATGTCTCCAGACACAGCTATGGAAATAGCGTATGGAGAACAACTTGATTTGGTCGAAGTGTCGCCAAATACAGAACCACCTGTCTGCAAGATAATGGACTTCGGCAAGTATAAATACTCCAAACAGAAAAAAGATTCACTTGCCAAAAAGAAGCAAAAAACTATTGATACTAAGGAAGTCAAGTTCCGACCTGGAACAGGGATTCATGACTACCAAGTCAAGCTACGCAATGTGTGTCGCTTTTTAGAAGACGGTGATCAGGTAAAAATAACCTTACGATTCCGAGGGCGTGAAATGGCCCATCAGGAATTGGGGCGAGACGTTCTTGAGCGAGTAAAAGATGATGTGGGCGATTCAGGACGTTTAATTTCGACACCAAAATTAGAAGGACGCCAAATGACTATGGTCATTGGTCCGACCAAATAACTACCCAAGCAATTCAATTATTTCCAACGGCGGTGAATCCAGAACCACTGGTCAATATGGTTATTGATGTGAACCCCTAAGCGTTCATTAAACTCTATTGCCATAGTGACTGGATCGGTGTGTTGTATTGAACGTTCCATGACAACTTCAAAATCAAGGCCATCAGTTTGCCTTATGCCAAATGAAGGAATCACAAGAGCACCATACTTTAAGGCAATTTTCGCGAAAATTGGGCTTGTTTTGGCTGGGGCTCCGAGAAAAGGCATCTCTAGGCCGTCTTGTGTATACTGGTCATTCAAGAGGGCAAGAATATTACCAGCCTGAACAAATTTAACAATTTCCTTGGTCCCCTCCAAAGTAGTTGGAAAGACCGGCTTGCCATAGTTTTTCATTGTTCGGGTATATAATTTATTAAAATACGGATTGGCCATAGGTCGGTAGATGCCACCAAGTTGAAAGCCCTGTAATTGTAAGTGGGAGCGCACAGCTTCATAATTACCAAAATGCCCACTGACTATAATGATGGGTTTATTTTGGCTCGCCGCGTGCCTGAACTCCTCTAAACCCTCACCACTTAACTTAAAATGTGCTGAACGTCGAAGGAATTCCTTACTACTAAAAAATTCAAAATAAAAACGACCAAAGTTATTTATGACTTTTCCAGTTACTTCATCTCTTTGATGTTCTGGCATGTCTGGATAAATGAATTTTAAATTTTCTTGAACACGTTCTTTCATTCCTGTTCGGGGAGCAATCATCCTCTGCATGATTTGCCCACCCAAGTGAATTCGGTAATTATATGGAACAAGCCGGAGCGAAAACTCAAGAATTTTTAGGGCTTGGTAAGTTCTGAATTTTGTATCCTGAGCCATTGAGGTGCTACGTGATCGTCAAATTAATTTAAGGAAAGTTCTACCCGTTGTCTTTGAATCCACCAAACGAATAAACCTGAGACCATAATTACCAAAGCACCAAAATACGTAAACAGGTCAGGGAATTCATTAAAAAACACCATTCCAAAGAAGGTTGCCACAATTATAGAAAAATATGAAATTGGGGCTAAAGTTGTAGTTGGAGCCCAAAACAAAGCGATAATTATAAACAATTGTCCAAGCGTCCCCATGACAATAATCAATAGGAGAAATGGCAAGTCACCGATAGCGATCGGACTCCAAAAAAATGGAACGATAAACGATGACAAAATAGCTCCTATCACGGTTGTGTATAACAAACTGTTCCAAACTGATTCAGAGCGACTCAAATAGCGGGTGACAATGGCATAGCCGGCAAAACCCATTGCGGCGGCAATTGGAAACAAAGTCCAAAACGTAAAAACATCACTGCCGGGTCGAATGATTATGAGAGTGCCCAACAAACCAAGACTGACGCCAACGATTTTCTCCCAACCGAGTTGCTCACCAAGTAAGAAGTAACCGCCCAAGGCGATAAAAATTGGATTGACTTGCAAGATCGCCGTTGCTGCACCCAGCTCAATTGTGGTTACACCCACAAAAAAACAAACTGTCCCAATGAACAAAAAAAATGAACGGAGCATTTGCATTCCGAATGAAGTCGTTTTTAATGACTTCTTATAGAACGCAAATACAATGAACAGAACAAGAATCGATTGCCCCAAGAATCGGATCCATATCAGCTGAAATACTTCATAACTGTCCCCTAAGTATTTAACGGTAGCATCCATTGAAGAAAGGCAGGTTAAGGCCAACATTAAGGCAAGAATACCCCTTGTCGTCACGGGGATGCTTTGCAGGTATTTACTCATACTTTTAGGACGTTTGATTATGCATTAACTTGATCTAACCAAGATTGAGAGCTGACTGACATTCGGTGCTTATTGATTTGTTAATTTTCAAAATACTCATTCTAGTCTAATAAACTTTTATGCTGGACAATTGGATATAAATTTTAGGCATGTTCTTCACACCTTAAGATGCTCAATCATTCATAAATTAGGTTCATTCAATCCGTAATAATGTGCTTCAAAGCGACGATCCTTTGCTAATGAACTCATGGTCTGTCTTGCCACCATCGCACACGGTTGAAAGTGATTAATTCAAGCGTGTTAATTCTTGGTCTAATCCAATATAGGGAAAAAGCCTATGAACGGGTACTAAGTGTTCGGATTATTGCTTTTTAAGGTCTTGACAAGGTATATAGTAGGCTTTTTGGATCGTTGAAGGATAACCATTATTGATTGCCTGAAATAACAAAGCGAGGCTTTGATGCTGCTGACATATAGGCTTTTCTTCAAGTTGAAGGCTAATCGTCGAATCTTCATTTTCTGTCACCTCAAATGGTAAAAACTCACTCAAATCATTAACCACATAAGAATTTTCGAGTGTTTGACCGCGATTTTCACCAGCCATTACTTCTGTTGTGACTATTTCAGGGTTATATAGTACATATAGGATCTTAAGGTCTTTGAGGTAATTACTGTGAATACCTTGGATCCTCAGTGAATTGTTTTCATAATTGAAAGAAATCTGAGGCATGTTGATTGAATCAAGTAATGAACGCGAACTCATGATTGCTCGACGAATTTTTACTTCATCACTTCCAACAAGAAAATATGACCCGTTAACAACCACTTGTGGGGTATAAATTTTTCGGGACCCAATCCCTCTCGCATAATTGACTTGGCGGAGAGTAAATAACTCATGACTAAAAACATCAGTCCAGCCAAGATGGTTCCAATAATCAACATGAAACGCTAACGGCAGAAGAGATTTATCTTCAGACAGCTGAAACAATATAGAGTCCGCAGGGGGGCAAGTGTTGCAACCTTGGGATGTAAACAATTCAATTGGAATTGCCGACCTCCATTCGGCATTGGCACCTAACGAAGAAATCATAAGAGTTAGGCAAACGAATAGGCACTTGTATGGTTTAATGCACATTATATTAAATGGTCTCAAAGTCTGTTGGCGTTATAAGTTTATACTAAGCGTCATACGGTCGTTTGCAAATCAAGTTTCTGGGAAGACCAACAAATCAGCTTACTGATTGGCTAGTTTACGTAGAACATAATGTAACACCCCATTATGATTAATATAATCAACCTCGACCTCAGTATCGATACGACTTTTGAGTTGGATTGTTTTTGTCGTTCCGTCAGGATATTGAATTTGACAATCATTGACCATCCCCGGAACAATATTGTGATCAAGACCTGTAATGGTAAAAGTTTCACTCCCCTTAAGCTGAAGCGATTTGCGGCTGTCCCCTTCTGTAAACTCAAACGGAATGACCCCCATTCCAACAAGGTTTGACCGGTGTATTCTTTCAAAGCTTTCGGCAATCACCGCTTTAATTCCTAACAAGGCAGTTCCTTTGGCGGCCCAGTCCCTTGATGAACCTGTACCATATTGTTTGCCGGCCACAACAACCAGTGGAATATTCTGTTCTTTAAACCCCATTGCGGCATCAAAAATAGACGTCTGATTACCATCAGGTCCAAGAGTATACCCTCCCTCAACATCATCAAGTATTTCGTTCTTAATGCGAATATTGGCGAAAGTTCCTCGCATCATCACTTCGTGGTTGCCTCGACGCGACCCATAGGAATTGAAATTTTGGCGAGTAACTTGTCGCTCTTGAAGGTACTTACCGGCAGGTGAAGTCTCCTTGAAACTCCCCGCTGGTGAAATATGGTCGGTTGTAATCGTATCGCCTAAAAGTACGAGGCATCGCGCATTGTTGATATTATCAATACCCGGTGGTTCAATTGTTATGTTTTCAAAATAGGGAGGATTTTGAACATAAGTTGATGTCGCTGGCCAACCGTAGGTCTGACTCTCATTCGTCGGAACCGATTGCCACTTTTCATCACCCGTAAACACATCAGCATATTTTGATAAAAAGGCATCTTGTGTGACCGTTTCATTGACGAGTTCAGCAATTTCGGCGTTAGATGACCACACATCTTTGAGGTAAACCGGACTACCTTGCTCGTTATGACCAAGCGGTTGGCGTGTAATATCTATACTTAAATCACCCGCAATTGCATATGCGACAACAAGAGGAGGTGAAGCGAGGAAGTTAGCCCGAACATCAGGACTAATTCGCCCCTCAAAATTACGATTGCCCGACAACACGCTTGTGGCAATGATATCATTATTGGCAATGGCTTGAGAAATTTCGGGCTGGAGCGGACCAGAATTACCAATACATGTCGTACAGCCATAGCCAACAAGGTTAAATCCCAAGGCATCCAGATCTTCTTGCAACCCTGCCCTTTCAAGATATTCCGAAACGACTTTGGAACCCGGAGCGAGTGAAGTTTTAACCCACGGTTTGGGTTTGAGACCGAGTTGCTTTGCTTTTCGTGCGACTAATCCTGCACCAATCATAACATATGGGTTAGAGGTGTTGGTGCATGAGGTAATTGATGCAATGACGACCGAGCCATCTTTAATATCATAGTGTTCACCCGCAACTGTGCTAGTTTTGGCCGAGACAGAGGTACCGTTACCACTCCGGTAATCGTTAATGACTTTTTGAAATGCCGGTGCAGCTTGATCAAGTGGAATGTGGTCCTGTGGACGCTTAGGGCCGGAAATCGCAGGGACAATCTCTCCCATGTCCAATTCCAAGGTATCAGTATAGATGGGTGAGTAGTTTTCGTCACGCCATAATCGATTTTCTTTAGCATAAGCCTCGACAAGTTCAATAAGGTCTTGGTCGCGACCCGTCTGCTTGAGATAGCGCAGTGTTTCATTATCAATCGGGAAATAACCACATGTTGCACCATATTCGGGAGCCATATTAGCAATAGTTGCTCGGTCAGCAAGCGGTAAAACATCAAGCCCATCACCATAAAATTCAACAAATTTTCCAACCACTCCTTTTTCTCGAAGCAATTGAACGACTTTAAGTACTAAATCTGTCGCGGTTGTTCCTTCAACCATTTCACCGGTAAGTTTAAAACCCACTACCTCAGGTAAAAGCATTGATAGGGGTTGACCAAGCATCGCGGCTTCGGCCTCTATCCCACCAACGCCCCAACCAAGAACGGCCAAACCATTCACCATGGTGGTGTGGCTGTCTGTTCCGACCAACGTATCGGGGTAAGCGATGCATTGATCATTCTCATCAAGTGCGGACCAGATTGTTTTGCTTAAATACTCTAAATTGACTTGATGGCAAATCCCAGTTCCAGGTGGCACAACTCTAAAATTATCAAATGCTGATTGACCCCACTTAAGAAATTCATACCGCTCAAGATTTCGTTCATATTCTCGGTCAACATTGAGTTGGAAGGCTCTTGGATTACCAAAACTATCAATCATGACCGAATGGTCAATGACAAGGTCAACGGAGGATAAGGGATTGATTTTTTTGGGGTCACCACCGAGTGCCACCAGCCCATCTCTCATTGCTGCCAAGTCAACTATCGCTGGAACACCGGTAAAATCTTGCATCAATACCCGAGCGGGGCGAAGCATGATCTCTGATGGATTTGATCCGCTATTTTGTAACCATTGGCTTATCGACTCAATATCTGAAGCATTAACGGTCGTTTCGTCATGGTTCCTGAGTAAATTTTCGAGAACGACTGCCAGAGAAGCTGGAATACGGTCAAAACTACCGAGGCCCTTTTCTTCAGCTGCACCAATGGAAAAATAGGCATATTCATTTGGTCCAACCTTGAGTTGACGGCGTGTTAGCTTTGAATGCAAGCCAGTTTGGACTTTCATAATCTCTCCCTTGTTGTATTGTTATTCTAATGACCTTTAGGATATGTAAGCACTTCCGACATAGAAGTAGTGTTATCCCTTATAAAATCTATATCAATTCAATAGTTTTAGTTAATCTTTTGGGATTAATTTGGTTAATTTAAGTGTTTTACTAAATTCAAAAACTTACTAATTTTACTTGGCAATTTCAATGACACCCCCAGTCACAACGGATTCCCCTACCCTCATCGTTGATAGTCTAACCTGTGTAAAAGGGTCTTTTGAAGTGTTCAGCAAACTCTCATTCACTCTCTCCCAAGGTGACATGCTCTACGTTATTGGTAAAAACGGGTCCGGAAAAACCACTCTTCTTCAAGCTTTAGCTGGGATTCAAAAACCTTCCAAAGGATCAATATCAATCGATCTTTGCCAAATCTCTTACTTTGGGCATTTAAAAGCCCTTAAGTCCGAATTGACAAGCTATGAGAACCTCTGTTTTTGGTCAGAATTAACCGACAATACAGTAAACTTAGAATTACTTGAACGATTCGGCCTCAATCAATTAATCGATACCCTTGTAAGACATCTATCTGAGGGTCAAAAAAAGAAACTGGCTCTTTGTTGCTCGCTTATCCCAAAACGAAAATATTGGTTATTAGATGAACCCTACAGTTCTCTCGATTCTGAAAGCAAATTGGAATTAGCAAACATTATTTTCCAACATACCCACAATAATGGAATTGCTATTTTGACTTCACATGCATCTGAACTCAATGAAGCCACTTCAGTACTTAACATGGAGGACTATACTTCCCACTACCAGCATATGCCATCATGAAAACAATTCTCAAAAGAGATCTGAGAATTCTATTCAAAACAGGTGCGGGGTTTTGGCTCCCAATTATATTTTTTGTTTTTGTCGTTTTCTTGATCCCACTTGGGATTGGACCTGACCGTATTGTTCACAACCAAGTCGCTCCTTCTGCTTTGTGGATTGGTTGCGTATTTTCTCTACTTTTGAACTTGGATCGACTTTTCTTACCAGATTACACGGATGGAACAATTGAAAAATTAATCGCAATGCAAATACCCATTGAAGAGTATGTCATTGCCAAGATGATACTTTTAGTATTGATTTCAGGGATACCGATTGCTATGGTTTCACCGCTACTCGGTGTGTTGTTGAACTTGCCTCTGACTCATGGCTTATATGCATCACTGACCCTCATAATTGGTTCTCTGGCACTTGCCGCAATCGGCACCTTTGGGAGTGCCCTCGTATTAAATTCAAACCGAGGACACTTATTGCAAACAACAACAGTTTTGCCTTTTTGTATTCCCGTTATTATCTTTGGAACTTCAGCAATTAAAAACTATGTATCATTACAAATCATTGCGGCCGAATTATTCATCTTGATGGGCATTTCGCTTTTATCTGTGGCAATCTTCCCGTTCATCACGGCGTATGTCCTCAAAATTAATGTGCAGCAATAGACCTATATATTTGACCTCTTGGACACCTATAAATGACATCAAAAATTTGGTATTTTGGTAATCCATACCGATTTAGTTTTCTTGTGAAATGGACAACACCTGTCTTAGCTGTCTTGACCTTTATTTCAATTACGATTGGTCTCATTTGGGGATTTTTCTTCACTTCTGATGAGAATGTTCAAGGCAGTACTGTGAAAATCATTTTTTTGCATGTTCCCAGTGCCTTGATGGCAATCAACTGTTGGCTTTTGATGTTGGTTTCTTCTTTAATCTGGCTGTTCCGACGACATCATGTTTCAATTTTGCTTGCGAAATCAGCGGCAGCAGTGGGACTGGCAATGACAATAATGACGATTGTGACCGGGGCATTATGGGGACAACCGATCTGGGGAACATTTTGGGCATGGGATCCAAGACTAACATCCTTTTTTATTCTGTTCCTCCATTATATAACCTACATAATGGTGTGGATGTTTCTAACAAACAAGGAATTAGCGGCCGATATAACCTCAATCTTGTGTTTGGTGGGCACTGTATTCGCTCTTTTATCCCGCTATGCTGTGTTTATTTGGGCAGAAGGAATTCATCAAGGAGCAACTTTGTCCCTTGACCAAGAAACCAATATTCATAATGAATATTATTTTCCTTTACTTATTTGTATGTTCGGCTTCCTGACACTTTTTATTTTTTTAATACTGATTCGGACCCAAACTGAAATTATGAAAAACAAAATTCAGCTTCTTATGATGCGGAGGTAGGGAATGCCTGAACTCGGACAATACGCTGTTTATATCATTTCAGCATATGCGTGCTGCTTTTTAATTCTACTTGTTCTCATAGTCCACTCCCTTCATCGTTATTTTTCTACCAAGCAAAAATTAGCTTCCATCAATCAACCTGACGATGAACCGTAACTATTTACTCCTCCTCATACCGTTTTTATTTGTCATCGGGTTGGGCTTAATTTTTTTGGCCGGGATTATTGGAAAAAAAGAAGGTTTACCCTCACAATTAATTGGCAAACAAGCCCCTTCAATTGAACTTGAGTCTCTTGCCGGAATGGAACTGCCTCTGCGGGATGATCTGCTAAAACCAGAGGTCAAAATGGTTAATTTCTGGGCTAGTTGGTGTGTTCCATGTCGAGCTGAACATCCCAATTTAGAGGTTCTTAACAGTATGGGTATTCCAATCTATGGAATAAATTATAAGGATAATGAGGCAAATGCACTTGCCTTCATTGAAGAATTGGGAAACCCATTTAAGAAAATTGGTCGTGATCCCAAGGGAAGGTTGGGAATTGACTGGGGAGTCTATGGTATACCTGAGACATTTATTATTGACAAAAACGGTGCTGTTGTATATCGGCTTGCCGGACCGATTACCCAAAGAACAATGACAAATGAAATTATTCCAGCAATTAATAGTCTAAGCATTGACAACTGATACAATCACAATTCGCCAGCCCGATGATTGGCATTTGCATTTGCGTGATGGGCAGCTGACAAAGCTTGTCCTTTCATATTCCGCGGAAAAATTCGGACGGGCATTAATTATGCCTAATCTGACTCCTCCAGTGGAAACTCCAAACCAGGCAATTGCCTATAAAAAAAGGATCTTAAGTCATCTCCCAACTGGGAGTCGATTCCAACCCTTAATGACCCTTTTTCTTACTGAAAAAACACGACCAGAGGATGTCAGAGAGGGGATCTTAAACCAAGCCATTACTGCTGTTAAACTATACCCATCAGGAGCAACTACGAATTCATTGGAGGGCGTCAAAGACTGTCATAGTATCGACAAAGTTCTTGAAGTCCTTTGTGAATTCGGCATCCCGCTATGTGTGCATGGTGAAGTCAGCGACCCACAAGTCGATATTTTTGACCGCGAAGCGGTTTTTATTGACAAGGTCCTCATTCCAATACGGCAAAGATTTCCTCAGTTAAAAATAGTCATTGAACACATCACAACTCAACAAGCAGTTGAATATATCCAATCTGAAGGACCTTGTACCGCGGCCACAATTACCGTTCATCATTTATTCATAAATCGTAATCATATGTTTAAAGGAGGAATAAGACCTCATTACTATTGTTTGCCTGTTGCCAAACGGGAGGAACATCAACTGAGTTTGTTAAAGGCAATACAATCACTGAATCCGAAGTTTTTCTTGGGAACAGATAGTGCTCCACACACCAAAGAAACCAAAGAGTCTGCCTGTGGGTGTGCGGGTATGTTTACAGCACCGATTGCTCTTGAAGCCATTACCCAAATTTTTGATAACTTACAAATTCTTGACCAATTAGAAAACTTCACCTCAGTCAATGGTTCACAGTTTTACGGTTTACCTCTGAATGAAGGGAAAGTAACATTATCGAAATCAAAAACACCTGTAAAATTCTTGAATTCGGTTGTTCTTGATCACTTGGAAGTGATGATATTTAATCCAGAAGTTCCCATTAATTGGAAAGTTGAGTCAATTCAAAATGAATGAGCATTCTCCCCACCCCGAATTTGCTGTACAAGCAGCCGAAATACTTCTTGAAATTAAAGCTATTAATTTCAATTTGCAAAATCCTTTCACTTTAACCTCCGGTCTACTATCCCCAGTTTATGTCGATTGTCGCAGGATTATTTCCTTTCCCCGAGCACGCAAGGCAATCATCCGAATGATGGTAGACCTGATCAATTCCCGGCAGGGATTTGAAGCTTTTCATAATATTGCAGGGGGGGAGTCCGCAGGAATTCCTTTTGGGGCACTTGTGGCCCATGAAATGAGTCTTCCAATGACTTACATTCGGAAAAAACCCAAAGGACATGGCCGCAAATCGCGAATTGAAGGAATTATCAACAAAGGTGACCGTGTGCTTCTTGTAGAAGACTTGGCGACTGACGGTGGTTCAAAAATTAACTTTGTTAATGCTATTCGTGAAGCCGGTGGAATTTGTGAAGACACCATCGTTGTTTTTTACTATGGAATAACTACTAACTCCGTCAATGCCCTGGAGGCCAACTCCATCAAACTCCACTACTTAACGAATTGGGAGGCCGTGATGCAATCACCCCGGATTAATTCATTGCTGACCTCAGAAGAACTCTCCTCAGTGCGAGAGTTTCTCATCAACCCTAAAGATTGGCAAAAAAATTTATCAAATTCCGCGTGAATAATTTTCGTATTCCACAACTGAATCATAAATTGAATCAGCGCGAAAATTAAAGCCAATTGCCTTGCGATAATCATGCACTCATTCGCTATATTTGTAGGCGTTACTGTAAGTTAAACGCTGAATTCCAATGCCATTCCGCTCAAATTTTTACAATCTAATGGTTATGAATTTTTGGAACAATTCTTAGAAAAAAATAGGCAAAAATTAGAAATAATGGCATTCCTGAATGCGTACCAGTTCAAAAAACTAAAATGTCTAGATTGTTGAATATCAATCGCTAAAATTTATCAAGATAATTTTTCTTGAAATCTGCATTATCAATATATGCCAGTATTATTCTAATCCACACCTAAATGTTGTATGGTTAATTAACATTTATTCCCCAATCTTTACACTCTAATAATTATTTTTTCCAGTGTTATCTTAAATCCCAACTTAATTTACAGTAAAGGCATTCTCATGAACCAAGTCGAAATGACAAAACAAGATACCACAGTCAATTCCCAATCAATTCCAACTCATACGCCACCCAACAATCCTCAATTGGAACTTTCTCTACTCACGGCCTTATTGTACGACAACAATAGCTATACTGAAGTTTCAAAAATTCTCAATGGTGAGCATTTCTACGTTCCAGTCAATCGCTTAGTCTTTGAGAAAATCGAGTCCATCATCAAGCAACAGCGTTTTGCGTCACCCAATACTCTCCTACCCTACATTGAAAATGAACCTTTGTTTAAAGAGCAAGGAGGAACCGACTACATTCAAGGGCTGATTCATAACCCTCTAACACCTATTTTAACGACTAGGGCAGTTGAGTTTGCTAAAGAAATTCGTGACTTGTCAATTCGACGACAATTGATTGGGGTAGGTACTGAGCTCTCGCAAAAAGCCATGAATTGGGATACTGACGAGCAGCCAAAGAAAATCATTGATGCCACTGAAGCCAAGCTTTACAATTTACGTAAATACGGCACCGATAATGCCGAGTTTCAAACCTTTGTCAAAACAATTACCCAATCAATCCGACGAGCTAAAATTGCTTCAGAAACAGACAATGCGATTTCAGGTTACTCCACGGGTTTGATTGACCTTGATAATACACTTGGTGGGTTGCACCCAAGCGATCTTGTTATCATTGCCGGACGCCCAGGTATGGGTAAAACAGCTCTCGCTACAAATATTGCTCATTCGGTAGCCAAAAACTACACTAACCCAAGTACAAGGTTACCTTCCGACCCTCTCGGTGGTAAAGTTGCAATTTTCTCACTTGAGATGTCCGCTGAGCAAATTGGTACCCGTCTATTGGCTGAAACAGCAGAAATTCCAGCGAATAAGATTCGTCTTAATCAAATAGACCAAGAGCAATTTGCAAAGTATTCCGAAGCCGCAATTAAGATGGCTAGATTGCCCATTTACATTGATGACACTCCCGGTTTGAATATTGCCGATATTACCTTGCGAGCGGGTCGATTGCACCGAAACGTTGAACTCAACTTAATTGTAGTTGACTATATTCAGTTGGTTCGTGGACTAGGTACTAATAAAAATAGAACTTATGAAATCGCCGAAATCACAGGCGGGCTCAAAAATTTAGCGAAAGAACTTGATGTCCCCGTTATTGGTGTCTCACAATTATCCCGTTCAATTGAATCCCGCGAAGACCAACGCCCTCAACTCAGTGATTTACGGGATTCAGGATCTATAGAACAGGATGCCGATTTAGTCATATTTGTGTATCGCCAAGAATACTACCTCAATCGTCAACAACCCGCCGATCCGAATGATGACAAAGCCATGGAATCTTGGAAGGACAAGATGGAAGCGGCTCGAGGTAAAGCCAACTTGATTATTGATAAAAATCGTCATGGTCCACTCAAATCTTTAAATGTCTCCTTCATGGGTAAGTTCACAAAATTTGGAAATCTTGCTGATTCCACATTGGCTGGTGATAACGAAGTTCAAATATAGAGGCCCTTGATAATCAGGAAATCATATTATCATTAAGTCAACTTAACTGGGTTTAAAAGCAAAATTTTACCTTTATGGTGAACATAGAATAAATTAATCAGCTGAATTCTATCAAGGAAACAGTATGGCTTCTCCCATTCTAGAAATAAACCTTAGTGCGATTGCACGTAATTGGTCAACCTTAAATCAGCTTTCCAAAACAGAAGTAGAAACATCGGCAGTGGTTAAAGCCGATGGGTACGGTCTCGGTGCTACACATGTGGTAAATACTTTACTCAAAGTAGGGATTACAAAATTTTTTGTTGCAACAGCGGAGGAAGGAGCCGTACTCAGACAATCGGTACAGGGGAATTTTGATATATTCATTCTCTCAGGCTATATGCAAGGTGACAAGGACTTAGTTCGAAATTACAATCTTTTCCCAATCATCCTATCCAAAGAACAATTTGAAAGAATGGTTAATGATTTTGATAAATTGCCATTTGCTCTACAAATCAACACTGGAATGAACCGTTTAGGCATGGAGAAAAAGCAATTTCAAGAACTCCATGAGAAAATATTTGAGCGAAAGCCGCTCATTGTAATGAGTCATTTGAGTAGGGCTGAAAACCCGCATAGTTCAGCCAATGCAGAACAGCTTACCCTATTCAGAGAACTCACAAGTGGGATTAATTGTCAGTTACCTCTTGCCGCGAGTGGTGGAATTCTATTGGGTTCAGATTACCATTTTGAT